>FWPV01000226.1_pt1 | contig 192558 bp, 162 predicted proteins | sample 2228371 | NCBI WGS metagenome assembly FWPV01 (sample SAMEA103939776, study PRJEB20133) | metagenome | reverse complement strand
TGGCCGTCGCCGCCTGAACCATCGGCTTCCCTGCCCTGGAGCCGCCGGAGCGATCCGGCGGCTCTCTTTTGTTCGGCCCTGTCACTGTGCCATAGTGGCATGGATCAACAAGACGGGAGACTGCCGTGGCAATACTCAAAACCCTTTTCACGTCCCTATCGCTTTCCCTGCTCGCGGGCATTGCCGCGGCTGAGGACGCAGCCAAGCCGAAGCTTGGTCCGGCGGCCATTCCGATCACCGCGGACAATGCCTATCTGCGCAAGGCCGAAGCGCCCGACTACTGGGCCATCTCGCCCTATTACATCCACCAGCAGACCTCGTCCGCCTGCTCGCTGGCTTCGGTGACGATCGCCGTCAACACGATGCGCGGCCTGCCGGCCCTGTCGGAAGACACGCTGGTCACGCAGAACAACCTTCTCGAAGCGACCAAGGATAGACGCTGGGCGGAGCAGGCCGCGGATGAAGGCGATGGCGTCACCTTTGCCGATCTCGTCGAGGACACGACCCAGAGCCTCAAGGCGTTCGCCATCAAGGCCGATGTCGCCGCCGCGCAGCCGACCAAGGACAAGACCACCACGCTCGAGGCATTCCGGACGATGCTGGCCGAAAACGAAGCCTCGGCCAAGGACATGGTGCTGGTCTATTTCAACCAGGGTGTTGTCACCGGCGACTGGGACGGCCCGCATGTATCGCCGATCGGCGCCTATGATGCGGCGACCGACCGGGTGCTGATCATGGATGTCGACCGCGAATGGTATGTGCCGTACTGGACCAAGACCGAAACGCTGTTCGAAGCCCTCAAGCGCCCGGCACCGGCTGATCAGGGCGTGCTTGCCGGCGAAACCGGCGGCTGGGTGCGCATCACCAAGAGCTGAGCCCCGACGTTCAGCCAGACAACCAGGGGTGCTCGGCCTGATGGCCGCCACCCCGTTTCGCCGGGCAAGCGGGCTTTCGCCCTGCCCCGCGCGACAATTACAGGGCCGCGCGCACCGCTTCGACGATCTCACCGAGCCGGGTATTGCCTGCGTGCTCGGGCTTTCTCGCCCGCACGAGGCAGGCTTCGGAGCGCAGGATGACGCCGTCGGACAGGATCTTCAGGTGATTGGCCTTGAGCGTCGAACCGGTGGAGGTGATGTCGACGATGATATCGGCCTGGCCGGCAGCGGGCGCCCCCTCGGTGGCACCGAGGCTTTCGACGATGCGGTAAAGCTGGATGCCGTGCTGGCTGGAGAAGAACTGCTGGGTGAGGCGCCAGTATTTGGTGGCAATCGCCAGACGCCGGCCGTGGCGGGTGCGGAACTCGGCGGCGACGTCGCCAAGGTCGGCCATGGTGTCGACGTCGAGCCAGATTTCCGGGACGGCGACGACCACGTCGGCATGGCCGAAGCCAAGGCGCGCGCAGATCTCGACGCGCTTGTCGGCTTCCGCCAGGCCTTCGCGGATCAGGTCCTCGCCGGTGACGCCGAAGTCGACGGTTCCGGCGCCGATCTCGCGGGCGATTTCCGAGGCTGACAGAAAAGCGATCTCGACGTCGTCCACGCCTTCGACACGGCCGCGATAGGAGCGGTCATTGCCGACGGCGACGATCTTCATGCCGGCGCGTTCGAAAACGGCCTGGCAATCTTCCTTCATCCGGCCCTTGGAGGGCAGCCCGATGGTAATCATTCAGAGCGCCCTTTCCGTTTCGATGCGGTCGAGCCAGAGCGAGAAGCCGACGGCGGGGATGTGGTTTTCCGCGCCGAGCAAGGTCAGCAGCCGGTCGAAACGTCCACCGCCGGCCAGCACCGCGGGCCGCCCTGCGACGCCGATCTCGTAGACGAGGCCGGTATAGTAATCCAGCGGACGGCCGAAGGCGGCACGATAGGTGATGCGGTCGAGGTCGAGCCCGGCCTCAGCAAGGGCTGCCACCCGCTCGTCGAAACGCGAAAGCGCCGGACCGAGCTTCAGGCCGGCGGCATCGGCAAAACCGGCAAGGGCGGCCGAGGATTCCGACAGCGGCAGCTCGAGCGAGAGAAATTCGCGCAGCAGAAGAAGCGCCGCGCCGTCGAGACGGGTCGTCGCCAGATCGAGCTTTTCCTTCAGCCGCGTGGCGATCTCGGTGGGCGAGCGGCTGGCATTGGTGGAATAGCCGGTCGCCTGCATGGTCTCGTCGATGCGGGCGATCAGCGCGCCGTCGTCACCGCTGGTGACCATGGCGACAATCTCCGGATCGAGCCCCTGGACGGGGTTGGGGCTTGCCAGTCGCCGCAGCAGCTGATCGATCAGATCCGGATTGCCAAAGGCCTGGATCAGCCGCTTCTGCCACCCCCCGGGCAGGCCGAGCGCCTTGACCACGGCCTCGAAGACGGCCTGGTCTCCGAGCGTCACGACAAGGGGACGCCCAGGCAGCAGACGGGCGAGGATGGCATGGGCATCGCCGATGGCACGCGCATCGGCGCTTGCAATGGCGGTGTCGCCGAGGTCCTCGATGCCGGCCTGATAGAATTCATTGGCGCCCTCGCGGCGCTGGCGAAAAACCTCGCCGAGATAGGCATAGCGCTTCGGCGTGCCGGTGGCGGTCTCGAGATGGCGCAGGCAGACGGGGATGGTGAATTCGGGCCGCAGGCAGAGGCTTGCCCCCCGCTCGTTCTCCGTCATGAAGATACGCCGGCGCAGATCCTCGCCGGCCATGTCGAGAAACGGCTCGGCCGGCTGAATCACCGGCGTGTCGACGCGGGTGGTTTGGCGCGCGGCAAATTCCTCGAGAATGTCGGCGGAGAAATCGGGCATGTTGATCAGCGGCATGGGACGGCTCCGGCACGTGTGGAGGCATACCCCCCTCTGTCACTTCGTGACATCTCCCCCTCAAGGGGGGAGATCAGCGGGAGCGTACCGCCGCTGCCGCGAATCGATCTCCCCCCTTGAGGGGGAGATGCCCGGCAGGGCAGAGGGGGGTAGCGGCGGAGCAACAACTTAAAGCCCCTTCGCCCGACGCCGGTCTTCCGCCTGGGCCTCCAGGATCTCCCTGACCTTGGCGACCAGCTCGGCTTCCGGCACGACCTCCTGGGCGACGCGGGCCTCGCGCCATTCGGCATTGTCAGCGATCTCGCCCGACAGCCGCTTGCCCTCGATCAGGTCCTTGATCTGCACCACGCCTTGCGCGCGCTCGTCGCCGCCCTGGATGATGGCGATCGGCGAACCGCGGCGGTCGGCATATTTCAGCTGGTTGCCGAACTTCTTCCAGTTGCCCTGGTACATTTCGGCCCGGATGCCTTCGGCCCGCAGCGCCTGGGTGAAGCGCTGGTAGCGGCCCATGCTCTCGACATCGCCGTCCATGACGGTAACGAGCACCGGTGCGATCACATCGTCGGCGCCGAGCTTGCCGAGGTTCTTCAGCGCCGTCATCAGGCGCGAGACGCCGATGGAAAAGCCCGTGGCCGGGACCGGCTGCCCCATGAAGCGCGAGACGAGACCGTCATACCGCCCGCCGCCGCCGACCGAACCGAAGACGACCTTTTCGCCCTTTTCGTTGGTGACGTCGAAGGTCAGTTCGGCTTCGTAAACCGGGCCAGTATAGTATTCGAGACCACGCACGACCGACGGATCGATCTTGATGCGGTCGGGACCGTAGCCTGCGCCCAGAACCAGGCTGCGGATGGTGTTCAGTTCGTCGACGCCTTCCACACCCTTTTCCGTGCCGGCAACGAGTTCGGCCAGATGCACGGCGCTTTCCGCATAGTCGGTGATGCCGACGAAGAACAGCACCTTGTCGATCTGCTCGGCATTGAGGCCGGCGCCCTTGGTGAAGTCGCCCGACTCGTCCTTGCGGCCTTCGCCGAGCAGGAGCTTGACGCCTTCGGTGCCGAACTTGTCGAGCTTGTCGATGGCGCGCAGAACCGTCAGCCGACGGGCGAAGTTTGCGTCGCCGCCGACACCGATCGCTTCCATCACGCCGTCGAGAACCTTGCGGTTGTTCACCCGGATCACATAGTCGCCGCGCTTGATGCCGAGCGCTTCCAGCGTATCGGCCATCATCATGCACATTTCGGCATCGGCCTGCACGCCGGGCGCACCAACGCTGTCGGCGTCGAACTGCATGAACTGGCGGAAGCGGCCCGGGCCCGGCTTCTCATTGCGGAAGACATAGCCGGCGCGATAGGTGCGGTAGGGGAGCTGGATCTCCTGGAAATTTTCCGCGACGTGACGGGCCAGCGGGGCCGTCAGGTCATAGCGCAGCGACATCCACTGCTCGTCGTCATCCATCAACGAGAAGACACCCTCATTCGGCCGGTCGGCATCGGGCAGGAACTTGCCGAGCGCATCGGTATATTCCATCAGCGGCGTTTCGATCGGATCGAAGCCGTAGCGCTCGTAGACCTCGCGGATCTTTGCCGTCATCTCGTTGACCGCGCGAATGTCGGCCGCCTCGCGATCGACGAAGCCGCGCGGCAGGCGGGCTTTCAGTTTCTGCGGCTTCTTGGTCTTTTCGCTCATGATGCGGGCACCGGATTTCTTCGTTTTCAAATGTGACGGTGTCTTAGAGGATCGGGGTTTTGGCGGCAAGGGCGAAGGCTGGAAGGCAGGGCGAACGGGTGGTATATTCTTGGCCAAACGAGGGGTCGGCCGATGAACAGGCAAATGACGATCGACATGCCGGACGAAATGCATGCCGAGCTTGAGCGGCATGCGGCCGCGGCGGGCGTAAGCCTTGAGGCTTATCTGGTGGACGTCCTCATCGCCCGGATTTCGCGCGAAGAGAGTTTGCGACAGGAGAACGCGGGCAAGGCTGAGGAAACATTGCTCGGCGAAGGACCACATTGAATCCGCCACCGCTCGCAAATCTACCGGTAGCCCATGATCCTCGAAGCCCTGAACTATGCCGCCACCTGGCCGCTCACGACGCCCGGCCATCGGCCCTTCATCCGCTCCTCCGTCAATCTGTGGGCGCGGGCCCGCCGATGCACTGCCGACTGGCATGCCCATGAGGAAAACAGCAAGGCGGCGGTGCTTGCGGCCGTGGCAGATCTCAAACAGCGCCGCACCGCGGTCGTGCTCGGCTCCGGCCTGTTGCGCGACGTGCCGATCGAGGCGCTGTGCCGGACCTTCGATACGGTCGTGCTCATCGATCTGGTGCATCTGGCCAGTGTGCGCACGTGGCTGAGGCTCAAGGGCCTGACGAATGTCCGTTTGATCGAGCGCGATCTCTCCGGCTTCGATCCGCTGGCGGGCGGCGGAGAGCCCGAGCCGCTCGGCTTCCTGCGCCAGGTTCCCTATCTCGACATTGTCGTCTCCGCCAACCTGCTCTCGCAGATCGGCCGCGGCGTCCGGCGGCGGCTTGCGACGGCCGGAGACGGCATGCCCGAAGACAACGTGGCACGGCTGATCCGCGCCCATATCGACGGTCTTGCGGCGTTGCCGGCTCGCACCTGCCTCGTCACCGACATCGCCTATGAGGTCATCGACCGCACGGGCCGCCTGCACGAGCGCTTCGACCTTCTCCACGGTGTCGAGGTTCCACCCCATCGCGCCGAATGGGACTGGCCGGTGGCGCCGCTCGGCGAGGAGAGCCCGGACTACCGCATCATGCACAGGGTGATCGCGAGCTGAGGTCTTCTCTCGACCGACATACGCCACGGCCTTGCTTTCGACGAAATCCCCCTTACCTTCGAGACCATGCGTTTTCTGGTTCGCACCCTTCTTGTCCTTGCCGCGCTGGCCTATGGCGCCATGCCGCTGACCGGCATGGCGGGTCTGTCCTCCGCGCCGGCGGCTTTTGCCGCGGCGGCGATGGCGACCGAAGCAGAGACAGGCGCAGCGCCGACGACGGCCACGCATGGCCATGCGATGCATGGCAAAGGCCCGATGGCTGCTTCATCCACCCATGGCGCCAATACCGACTGTCCGCATCCCGGCAAGTCCGACCGGTCGCCGCATTGCGCCGCCTGCCTGACCCTGCCGGCGGCCCTGCCGATGGCGGATGGCGGCCAGCCGCCGCGCAGTGCCGAGGCTGTGACCGTGCTGGCCACGCTGTCCTCATGGCCGGCGGCTCCGCTCGATCCCCCTCCCCGCGCCTGAGAAATACGGTTTCAAGCCGGCGGCGACCTTCGCCGAACCTGAATTCTCGTTTTCAAAAGACAAGGGAAAAACCATGCTGATCAAAGCACTCTTCACCGCATCCGCCGTTCTGATCTCGACCGCTGCCTTTGCTGAGGACAGCAGCAGCCATGCGGGACACACCGCGACCATGGACATGAGCCAGCCGGTCGGCGACCAGGGCCCGTCCAGCCAGGCCTTCGCCAAGGCCAACGGCAAGATGCACAACGACATGGCGATCGAATATTCCGGCAATGCCGACGTCGATTTCGTCCGCGGCATGATCCCGCACCACCAGGGCGCGATCGACATGGCCAAGATCCAGCTGCAATACGGCAAGGATCCGGAAATCCGCAAACTCGCCGAAGAGGTCATCAAGGCCCAGGAAGGCGAAATCGCCATGATGAAGGAATGGCTGGCCACGCACGGCCAGTGAGGGGTTGTGTCAGCCCCGGGTCGGCCTAGTGGCTGGCCTTGGACTGTAACGGCTCCCGGCTCATGGCCTCCAACATGGACGCCGCCCGGCTCGGGCGGCGTTCCTTGTGGCGCAGCAGGCAGAACGACCGGCCCGGCAGCGTGAAATTCGCCGCAACGAGCTCTCCCTCGCGCAGCCGACCGGCCGCGGCAATGCTCGAGACCACCGCGGCACAAGGCCCGCAGACGACGGCCGACAACACCGCCTCATTGGACGGAAGCGTCAACACCGTGCGCAGCCGTGCCGGGTCCTCGCCCTGCTGTCGCAAGGTTTCCTCGAAGGCCTGACGGGTGCCGGATCCGGCTTCACGCATGACCCAGCCGGTGTCCTCGATCAGTTGCCGCGGGGTCAAGGGCCGACCGTCCGCAAACGGATGACCGGGCGCGGTCGTGACCAGAAGGGCATCCGCCGCGACCTTGACGATGGCAAGGGCCGGATCGGAAACAGGCCCCTCGACGAAGCCGACATCCGCCTCGCCCGCGTGAACCGCCTTTGCCACCGAGGCTGTGTTGCCGATCGTCAGTTCAAGCTCGATGCCGGGATAATCCGCATGAAACCGCATGAGGAGCGGCGGCAGCCAGTAGCTGGCCACCGTCTGGCTCGCATGGATGGCAAGCCGGCCCCGCGACAGCCCGCCCAGTTCGGAGAGCATCAGTTCGGCGGCGCGCGCCCGCGCAAGTGTTGCCCGGGCCTCTTCGAGAAAGAGCCGCCCCTCCGCCGTCAGTTCGATGCGGCGCCCGACACGGTGAAACAGGGCGACCCGATAATAAGCCTCGAGATTGCGGATCGCGGCGCTAACCGCCGAAGGCGTCAGGCCGATTGCCGCGGCGGCCCGCGTCAGATGCTCGCGCTCGGCGACGGCGACAAAGATGGAAAGCTGTTCAAAGGTCATGGTCATTCGTTCATTTCAGGCGAATGATTCATGTCAGATTATGCGATGGAAGTCGACAATCGAACGAACCACAATAGGCGCCTGTCCTGAACCGGTGCCTCTGCCATGCCTCTCCTATCGATGCCTGCCCTCGCCCGCCTCACCGCCTCTCTGCCGGGCCTCCTTCTGTCTCTCGCCGTCGCTGGTGCTGGCCTTGTCCTGGAAAGGCTGGAGTTTCAGCTTCTCGGTTTCCGCCCGATCGAAGGCCTGGTTCTGGCCATCGTCGTCGGCACGGTTCTTCGCTCGAGTGTGCGGCTGCCGCCCGCCTTTGCGCCGGGTATCCGCGTCTCGGCGCATTTTCTCCTGGAATGCGCGATCGTCAGCCTCGGCGCGTCGGTCAGCCTTGCGGCGATCGGACAGGCCGGGCCGCGCCTCGTCGGCGGCATTGCCGTCGTCGTGCTCGCCTCGATTGGCGTCAGCTTCGCCATCGGTCGGATGCTCGGCCTGTCTCCAAAGCTCGCCTTCCTGATCGCCTTCGGCAATTCCATCTGCGGCAATTCCGCCATCGCCGCGTCGGCACCGGTGGTGGAGGCGAGCGCCGAGGACGTGGCGGCATCGATCGCCTTCACGGCGGTGCTGGGCATTGCCGCGGTGCTGCTGATGCCGGTCATCGGGCTCGCCATCCAGCTGTCGCAGGTTCAATACGGCGTCTTTGCCGGGCTGACCGTCTATGCCGTGCCGCAGGTGCTTGCGGCAACGGCACCGATGGGCGCCGTCAGCCTTCAGACCGGAACGCTGGTCAAGCTCGTCCGCGTGCTGATGCTCGGGCCCCTGCTCTTCATCGTCGGGCTGGCGCGCGGCCTTGGCGGGCGGCATGTCTCGATCGCGCATGTCCTGCCCTGGTTCATCCTCGGCTTTGCGGTCATGGCGGCGCTGCGGGCTGCCGATCTCTTTTCCCCCGCGGCCTTGTCGGTTCTTGCCTCCGCCTCCAGCCTGTTCACCACCATGGCCATGGCAGGCCTCGGCCTTACCGTCGATGTCCGCAGCCTCCGGCAGGCCGGCGGACGGGTGATCCTGGCGGCTGCCGTCTCGCTCGTGGCGCTCTGCATCATCAGCATGGCGATGATCCGGCTGCTCGGCATCCTGTGACGCAAGACCGTCCCGGCCTCGCCTTCGACACAGGAAAGCGCTATTTTGCCGCCATCGATCATGAAAGAAAGTTCCCGATGAACACCCGTCCGCTCACCGTGATCGGCTTCGACGCCGACGATACGCTCTGGCAGAACGAGCAGTTCTACCGGCTGACCGAGGAGCATTTCCGCGGTCTCCTGTCCGATTTTGCCGAGGGCGAACATATTTCCCAGCGGCTGCTCGAGGCGGAGAAGCGCAACCTTTCCCATTACGGTTTCGGCATCAAAGGCTTCACGCTGTCGATGATCGAGACGGCGCTCGAAGTGACGGAGGGCCGGGTTCCGACGAAGACGATCGGCGAGATCCTGTCGATCGGCCGTGAGCTTTTGACCCACCCCGTGGAGACCATGCCCAAGGCGCGCGAGACGCTGGAGGCCTTGGCGGGACACTATTATCTCGTGCTGATCACCAAGGGTGACCTGTTCGACCAGGAGCGCAAGCTGGCCCAGTCTGGCCTTGGCGACTATTTCGACGCGGTGGAGATCGTGTCCGACAAGTCGGCGACCACCTACCGGCGCATCTTCGGCCGCACCGCGGACGGTCCCGAAAGGGCGATGATGGTCGGCAACTCGCTGAAATCCGACATTGTGCCGGCCATCGCCGCCGGTGCCTGGGGCGTGTTCGTCCCGCATGAGCTGACCTGGATCCTCGAGCATGTCGACAAGCCGGACGAGGCTCCGCGGTTTCGCGAGATCGGCCATCTCGGCGAGCTTCTGCCGCTGCTCGACGAGATCGGTCGCTAAGTAAGGAGACTGCCGGTGCGGACATTCGATGCGATCTGGAGACTGGCGGCCGAACGCAAGGGCGGTGACCAAGCCGTGGAAGCGGTGCTGCAATACCCGAAGCCTCCAGCCGAAATCGCCCAGACGCCCGACGACCGGTTCCTGGCGGTCATGACCCGCTGCATCTTCCAGTCGGGCTTCAACTGGAAGGTGATCGAGGCTATGTGGCCGGGTTTTGAAGCCGCCTTCGAAGGCTTCGACATCGGCCACTGCCTGATGCTGCATGACGAGGATTTCGAACGCCTGGTCTCGGACACACGCATTGTGCGGCACGGGCAGAAGATCCGTTCGGTGCAGGAAAATGCCGCCTTCCTAGCCGATCTGGCGCGCGAACATGGCAGCGCCGGCCGTTTCTTCGCCGAATGGCCGAGCGAGGATTACATGGGGCTTCTCGAGATATTGAAGAAGCGCGGCTCGCGGCTCGGCGGCAATACCGGGCAGTATTTTCTGCGCTTCAGCGGCATCGACAGCTTCATCCTGTCGCAAAGCGTCGTCAACCGGCTGATTGCCGAGGGTATTGTCGACAAGGCGCCGTCCTCGGTAAAGGACAGGGCCGCCGTGCAGGCGGCCTTCAATACCTGGCGCGCGCAGTCAGGACGCTCGCTGACGGAGATCAGCCGGGTGCTGGCGATCAGCATCGACTGAGGAGAGCGACCCCGCTCAGCCCTCGATGCGCCTGAGACGATCGATGTCGAGCTCGACCTGCCCCATCATCGAGCGCTGATGCTGCGACATGGTGCCGAGTTGCCCCATGACCTCGTTGATGCGGGAGAAGGACGAGAACAGCGAGCCGAGCTGGCCGAAGATGTCGCTATAGCCTGCCTCGGCGCTCGACAGCTTCGTTTCGGATGCGGCGATATGCTCGCCGAGCACCTTCATCGAGGCCTCCACCTGCGACAGCGATTCCCGGCTGGCGTCGAGGGTCTGCTTGGTGTTGGTGGCCAGCGCCCGCACCTCATTGGCGACGATGGCAAAGGCGCGGCCCGCTTCGCCTGCCCGCGCCGCCTCGATGGTGGCGTTGAGCGACAGGAGGTTCGTCTGCATGGTGATCTTGTCGATGATGCCGACAATGTCGTTCAGGCGCTGCATCATGGCCGCGACCTTCTGGAACTCCTCCTCGAGCACACCCTGCTCGTCGACATGGGCGACACTGCGGATGCGCGCCTCCATGTCCGTCTGCATGGTTTCGACATTCTGGCGCATCTCGTCGGTGCGCCCGACGACCTGGTCGAGCTGGCCGCTCAGCATCGAAGTTCGCTGGATGAATTCGGTGAGACGCCCGATCACCTTCTTGCGCATCTGGTTGATCAACTGCTGGCGCAGCAGCCGGGTTTCGGTGAAATAGCGCGAGAAGCGGGCATAGTGGATGGGAAACTGGTCGACGAAGGGGTCGCGGAAGCGCTCGCCGTCCTCAACGCGGAAGAAGACGACGGCCGTCAGGGTCTGGTTGACGTTGATGCCGAGCAATTCGCCGAAGGTGGAGAAACCTGCGGCGGGAATGTTCCAGCTGCCGGCGAGCCGGCCGAGTTCCTTGTCATTGCCGAGGCGGCGCAGGATGCAGTCGTTGAGGATAGCCGCCACGGGCTCCGGTTTGTCGCGGAGAAAAATCTCCATGTCCCGGCGGGTCTGGCCGGCAAAATCGGTCGCCTTGACGAGATGCAACTCGTCGCCGGGATTGACGTCGCAGTAGAAGCTGACAACGCCCTTTTCGAGATCGATTCCGGCGACCGAGCGGACGAACAGCTCGCCGTTCATGCGCACGGCAAAGGTGTGGCCTTCCAGGCGCTTGGAGAGATCCTGCGGCAGACAGCCCATCATCCGGCACAGGGCGTCGATGACCGGCACCACCTCGACGCTTGCGGTATCGACCGTCGCCCTCACCTGCCGCGTCTCGGCCTGGGCCTCGATGACGACGATGGACTTGCCGGTTTCGGTGAAGTTCTGGGTCTTGAGGATACCGAAACGAACGCCCGGCGCCACCTTTGCGAAGGCCACTACCGCGTGGTTCTCCAGCACGCTCTGACCGTCGAAGATATAGGTGTGCTTGAAGTCGAGCTTGCCGCCGGCCGATCCGCCGATGAACAGGCACGGGAAGCGGTCGGTGCGGTAGACGGCCTCCATGAAATAGTTCTCCGACGCCGACAGGCCGTCGATCAGGGTCAGCGCCAGCGTGTCGTCCGCGCGGATCTCGAAGGGGACGCGGACACGCGACAGATTGCGCTCGATCTCCTTGATGCGCGCCTCATGGCTCTTTGTCGGATGGCCGGCCCGGATGTCCTCATTGGCCAGCGGAACGGACTGGATCGACAGCTGCGACAACAGGTCTGGGCTGAAGACTTGCACGACCACATTGTCCCAGCCGTCGCCGGCGGGGCAGTAAAGTGGCTCGGAGGCCGACAGGCCGGTGCTGCACAGCTCGCCTGCCGTCGTCGAGACGATCACGGGCACCGAACCGGCCCGACGGCGAAGGCCTTCGACCACGGCGTTGAAGTCAACATGCGGCGAAACATAGGCCATGGCCAGGCGTGCGGGGCGGCCGGCAAAGCTGAAATGATCGGGGGAGAGGTCAGAAAGAGCCGAGGTCGTGCGCACGACCCGCATGAGTTCTTCATCCAATTCCGGTGCCGAGGCCGCCACCTCGTGTTCAACAAGCGCAGGCGGCGGCTCGATTGCCTTGAGGACGTCATGCAGTGGCTGCGCTTCCTCCAACTTGATCGCTGCGTTCGAATTTTGCTGTCTGAATCTGGAAAACATCGATGGTCATCGCCTCCTCTGCAGCTCAGACCATAAATTTTCGAATTTAATAATGAACTAAATTTCAAGGTCAGTTGCCGCCGATCTGCGAAGAGATCCGCGAAAATCGGCATAGGGCCTCACCGTCGGCCAGATGAGCGTTCGCAGGCCGTTCAGACGGTCGGGCGCTTCAAGCGCAATGCTTCGACCGCCTCCCGGCAGCAGCAGCCCTCGATGTGGTCGTTGACCAGCCCCATGGCCTGCATGAAGGCATACACCGTGGTCGGGCCGACGAAGGTCCAGCCGCGCTTCTTCAGGTCCTTCGACAGCCGCACCGAGGTCGGCGAGGTCGGGTTGGCGCGCAGGGTCGCGTAATCCATGCAGGCCGGCCGCTCCTGAGGGTCCGGCTCGAAACTCCAGAAATAGCGGGACAGCGAACCGAACTCCGCCTCCAGCTCCATCGCGCGACCGGCATTGTTGATGGTCGAGACGATCTTGCCACGGTGACGGACGATGCCTGCATCGGCCAGGCACCGCGCGATGTCGTCATCGTCGAAGCGGGCAACGCGGTGGAAATCGAAGCCGGCAAAGGCAGCCCGGAAATTGTCGCGCTTGCGCAGGATGGTGAGCCAGGACAGTCCGGACTGGAAACCTTCGAGGCAGATCTTCTCGAACAGCCGCCGGTCGTCGGTGACCGGCCGGCCCCACTCCTCGTCATGGTAACGGCGGTAGTCTTCCAGGCCGCCATACCAGAAGCAGCGTTGCCGTCCATCCTCGCCGGTGATCAGGCCATCCGTTTCCATCAGCAATGATTCCCTCCGCTGTTCGGCCCCGTTTACCATTTGTTCACTATTTTTCCAAACCGACGGCTAACCCTGATGAAAGGTTTACGCGGTCGATCGCATTTTCATGAACGGCCATTTACCAATTGTCGCGACGCCGCTGGCACGATCGCCTGAAAAGCCCATTCGGGTGCAGTCTTCCTTCGGTCCCATGTAGCGAGTTGTCCGATGTTCGAGAAATCCCATCTGATGGCCGGCCTTGCCGGTCTATGCCTGGCCTTGACCGCGATCCAGCCGGCGGTCGCCAGTGATCGTTATGGCAGCCGCCCGCCGGTCATCGTCAGTCCCGACCTCTCCGCCCCCTGGGTCATGCAGCTCGGCGGTGCCCAGCGTCCGGTCGTCTACGCGCCGCGCGCGGTGCAGCCGCAAGTGCGGACCTATCAGCGCCAGGTGCAGCGTCGCGCGCCGCAGGCCACACTCGTGCAGCCGGCGGCCGCACGGCCGAACAAGCCGGTGCGCACGCAGATCGATCCGATCTTCCTGCCGCAGATGGTCGCCTACGACACGCCGCACAAGCCCGGCACGATCGTCATCGACACCAACAACCGCTTTCTCTATCTCGTGACCGGCAACGGCCAGGCCCGCCGCTACGGCGTCGGCGTCGGCAAGCCCGGCTTCGAATGGGCCGGCAAGCACAAGATCACCGCCAAGAAGGAATGGCCGGACTGGACGCCGCCTCAGGAGATGATCGCCCGCGAGGCGGCCAAGGGCCACTATCTGCCGGCCCGCATGGACGGCGGCCCGGAAAATCCGCTCGGCGCCCGCGCCATGTATCTCGGCTCGACGCTCTACCGCATCCACGGCACCAATGCCCCGTGGACGATCGGCAGCGGCGTGTCCTCGGGCTGCATCCGCATGCGCAACGAGGACGTGGTCGATCTCTATGAACGCGTCAAGGTCGGAACCACCGTCATCGTGATGTAACGCTGCAGACTGTTCTTGCGGCTGCAAGTCTCCCCGGCGGGCGTCAAATCGTTATGCACCAAGGCCCGGGGACTTGCATCGGTCGGGGGTTCGGTTAGTCTCCGAACCCTGACGATTTGGGGGATACCAACATGAAGAAGTACTTGGTCGCCGCCGCGGCCGTTTCGATCGCCATCGGCAGCTTCGCGGCACCGGCCTCGGCCGGTGCGTTCAGCGCCCATCACCCGGCCGTGCAGGGTGACGTGACGCTCGTCGCCCAGCAGAAGCAGCCGGCGGAAAAGTTCAAGCGCCGCGTCGTGCGCCTGATCACCGACGAGAAGCCGGGCACCATCATCATCGATACCAACAACAAGTTCCTCTACTATGTCGAGGGCAAGAACCGCGCCACCCGTTACGGCGTCGGCGTCGGCCGCGAAGGTTTTGGCTGGTCCGGTGTCGTGAAGATCGGCCGCAAGGAGGAATGGCCGAGCTGGCGTCCGCCGGCCGAGATGCGCCGCCGCGAGGCCGCCAAGGGTCATCACCTTCCGGTCGTTCAGGAAGGTGGTATCGACAACCCGCTCGGCGCCCGCGCCATGTATCTCTACAAGGGCGGCCGCGACACGATCTTCCGCATCCACGGCACCAACCAGCCCTGGACGATCGGCCTCAACATGTCGTCCGGCTGCATCCGCATGATGAACAAGGATGTCGAGCATCTTTACGAGCGCGCCGACATCGGCAGCAAGGTCATCGTCATCGGCCCGGGCAACCGCCAGGGCAAGGTGAGCTTCGAGGACAAGGGGATCGACATCCTGCGCACCATGTTCGGAGGCTGACGGGATCGCGACCTTCCGGATTAAGCGCACGGGCGGCCAAAGCCGCCCGTTTTGCGTTGCGCCGCGAACCGGCGAAAGCCGCCTATCGTCTTCGGGGTTGCGGAAATGCACCCAGTTTCGGTCGTTCCCAAAACAGTGATGCAATTTGGAAACAGACTTGGCGGCGAAAATCGCTTATCAACTATAGCAACTTCATCAGATTCGCGGATCGACCCAATGAATACCAAGCTTCGCACCCTGTTCGGCGCCTCCGTTGCGGCCAGCATCCTCGCCCTGTCGGCCTCGCTGGCCCAGGCCGAAATGGCCATCTCCGTTTACGGCGGTTACCAGTCCGCGCCGCACAGCGACGTTGAAGTCTCCGACGCCCCGGATTTCACCGCCGGCTGGGAAGGCCGCTCCTTCGAGATGCCGCCCTATTACGGCGTGCGCGGCACCTGGTGGATGGAAGAACTCGGCCAGCCGAACCTCGGCCTCTCGCTCGACTTCACCCATGCCAAGGTCTACGCCGACGACGACACGCTCGCCGAAAGCGGTTGGGATCACTTCGAATTCTCCGACGGCATAAACCTGCTGACGCTGAACGCGCTCTATCGCATGCCGATCGAAGGCACCAAGTTCGTGCCCTATGCCGGCATCGGCGCCGGCATCAACGTGCCGCATGTCGAAGTCACGCGCGGCGCCGAGGAGACCTTCAACTACCAGCTCGGTGGTGCCACCGTGCAGGCACAGGCCGGTATCGCCTATCAGTTCAACGACAACTGGTCGGCCTTTGTCGAGTACAAGGGCAACTATTCCTGGGTCGACGTCGACATCGACAGCGGCGCGTCGCTGAAGACCAACATCATGACCAATGCCGTCAACGCCGGTGTGAGCTTCCACTGGTAAGGTCTTCGGCCGTTCGCGGCCGCGCCTATTTGAGTTCGCAAAAGATTGCAGCCTCGTGCGACACCGGAATGTCGCGCGGGGCTTTTTGCTTCGATGCGGCGCGGCTGACCGTCAGCTGGTAACGGCCGGTGAAATGGTCCGGTTCGCGCATGCTCGCCTTCGTCACGACCGACAGTTCGAAGGTTTCGAAGGGACGGGCATCGCGGGTGTCGGTATAGATCTGCAGACGCAATTCCTTGCCGTCCATCCAGACCTGCTTGAGCATGGCCGAATTGAGCTTGAGATTGCGGAAGGCCGCCGGTGACTTGTCGTCCAGAATGTCGGCGATGCCGCGGAAATGCACCAGTCTCTTGCCATCGCGTGCGGCAAAGCCGCTTTCGATCGACATCTTCACGACCGGATCGGCGGCGGCGCAGTAGATCCGCGTTGCACCGGCAGCCGGCAGCGCGCTCAGCAGAAGGGCGATGCCGGCGGTCATCATCTTGAGGGACATATGCTTTTCCTCCCGGGGATGTGGCCTCCCCATTTCAGGAGCAACTCTATCAGCATCGCCTTAAAGGATTTCGACCGAATGACCGGTCCCGGGACAGAGGCACTGTTCCAATTTGAACCAGGTTCGCCGTTCTTGATGATCAGACGCCCAGCTTTGCGGGCTTTTCGCCGCCATAGGCCCAGTCGAGCAGTTCGATCGTGTGGACGATCGGCACGACGGTGCCGGAGCCGATCTGCGTCATGCAGCCGATATTGCCGGCGGCGATGATGTCCGGCCGGGTCGCCTCGAGATTCCTGATCTTGCGCGCCTTCAGCTTATCGGAAATCTCCGGCTGCATGATGTTGTAGGTGCCCGCCGAACCGCAGCACAGATGTCCCTCGGCGGGATCCCGCACGGTGAAACCGGCATTCTTCAGGAGGATCTTCGGGGCCATGGTGATCTTCTGGCCGTGCTGCATGGAGCATGCGGAATGATAGGTCACCGTCAGATCCTTGCGCTCCAGCACAGGCAGGTCGAGGGTGGAGAGATATTCCGTGACATCCCTGGCGAGCGCCGAGACTCGCTTTGCCTTGTCCGCATAGGCCGGATCCAGCCGCAGCATGTGGCCGTAATCCTTGATCGTCGTGCCGCAGCCCGACGCAGTGATGATGATCGCATCGAGCCCGCCGCGTTCGATCTCGCGGGTCCAGACATCGACATTGCGCCGGGCGCTGTCGAGCGCCTGGGCTTCGCGGCCCATGTGATGAACGAGCGCCCCGCAGCAGCCCTCGCCTTGCGGAACGACAACCTCGACCCCGAGGCGGGTCAGAAGCCGGATGGTTGCGGCATTGATGCCCGGATCGAGCACCGGCTGGGCGCAGCCGGTCAGGATCGCGACCCGGCCGCGCTTTTCCGCCTTCGCCGCATGGGTCGCGGGACGGGCGCTCGCACCCGGCTGGGGCACCTCGCGCGGCGCAAGCGCCAGCATGGCCCCCATCGGTTTCAGCGCCGGGACGCGGCTGAACAGGCCGGCAAAGGGACGCCCGAGACGCGCAAGCGAGAGCGCCGCGCGAAAACGGGTCGGATAGGGCAGCGTAAACGCGAGGATGGCGCGCGTCAGCCGGTTCATCAGCGGCCGCCTGTAGGTCTTCTCGATGTGGATGCGGGCATGGTCGACCAGATGCATGTAGTCGACGCCGGAGGGACAGGTGGTGGTGCAGGCGAGGCAGGAGAGACAGCGATCGATATGGGTAACGATCTGCTCGTCGGCCGGACGGCCATTCTCCAGCATGTCCTTGATCAGATAGATGCGGCCGCGCGGACTGTCGAGTTCGTTGCCGAGCGTCACATAGGTCGGACAAGTGGCCGTGCAGAAGCCGCAATGCACACATTTGCGCAAGATGCTCTCCGCCTCCGCCACATGCGGATCGGCAAGCTGTTCGGCAGTAAAATTGGTCTGCATCCATTCGCTCCTTGCGAGGCCAAGCCCCTCACCCTGCCCTTGCGTCTCAAGGGCGCGGCATCATCACACCCACCAGGTTTCCGGCTTGGCGATCGGCTCGCCGGTGGCGGCCTTCTGCAGGCCGATGATGCAGCGGATCACCACCCACACGACGGTCAGGACGGCGAGCAGCACGCCGACCACCGCCAGAGACAGAATGACCGAGACGAAGCCGTAAAGCAGGCCGATCCAGAATGTGCGGATGGCATAGGTATAGTGGCTGTCGATCCATCCGCCGGCCTTGCCGCGGTTGAGATAGGCAAAGACAAGCCCGATCAGCCCCGAAATGCCGATGAGGAAGCTCAAGAGATAGAGCCCATAGACCAGCTGGACGTTCAGCTTGCCCGGCTCCAGCCAGCTGTCCGGCTGACGCGGGTCGGGGATCAGGGTCGGCTCGCTCATGCCATGTCTCCTCTGGCCATCAGGCCCGGATTGAAGATGTCGCGCGGATCGAACTTTTCCTTCACCCGAGCGGACAGAAGGGCGATGGCCGGCGACTGCGGCTCGAAGGCGGCGACGCCGGCGCGGACCGCGTCAGCGGCACGCAGCAGCGTCGCGTGGCCACCGCCGGCCGCCTTGACGTAACGACGGATCAGATCGGCCTCCGGATCGCCCTCGAGCCGCATCCAGACAAGCCCACCCTGCCAGTCGTAGAAGGCATCGACACCCGCTTCGAGGCGAAGCGCCGCCACCAGCCTCCAGCCTTCGGACGGCGCAACCGAGACGCGCCAGAGCGGCCGGCGCGAGCCGTCGCTATAGGGCGCGACATCGCGGATCTCGCGCCAGAGGGCGGCGGTCTCATCGGGCGTCAACCGCGACACCGGGCCGAAGGCGGCCATGGCGGCGGAAAGCTTGTCGGCACGCACTGCAACCGAGGCTTCGAGGCCTTCGAGCCTGAGCACGGTTGCGGCGCCGTGGGCAAGCGCGCCGCCGATGAAGCGGCCGCGCACGCTTTCCGGCAGGTGGGCGGCGCCCGAGACCTCGACCGACATGGCCATGGCGGCCGCCATGGCGCGCACCGCCTGCTCGTCCTCCAGTCCGGAAATCACGAGGGTGACCGCGGTCTTCGGCGCCGGCAGGACCTTGAAGGTCACTTCGGTCAAAAGGCCGAGCGTGCCATAGGAGCCGGCGAGAACCTTGACGAGGTCGAGGCCGGTGACGTTCTTCATCACCCGGCCGCCGGCCTTGACGATCTCGCCATGGCCGTTGACGAAACGCACGCCAAGCAGATGGTCGCGGGCAGCCCCCGCCGTGAACCGGCGCGGGCCGGAGGCGTTGACCGCAAAGACGCCGCCGATCGTCGGCTCGCCCGCCGTCCCCATCATGCCGCGGTGATCCGGCGGCTCGAAGGCCAGCGACTGGCCGTTGACGGCAACCGCCGCCTCGATCTCGGCAACCGGGGTCCCGGCACGGGCGGTGAGCACCATTTCGGCGGGATTGTAGGCGACAATTCCCGACAGTGCGCGCGCGCTCAAGGCCGTGGCCTCGGCGGCCAGCGCATTGCCGAACCCCGCCCGCGAGCCGCCACCGGAAAGGGCCAGCGGCGCGGAACGCTCGGCATGTTCGCGGATCAGGCCCGCGGCTTCGGCTTCCGTCTCAGGGATCAGCATGGAGAACTCTCGATCATAAGGGCGAGCTTGGCACCGCCCTCGGCTTTTGCCTGGAAAAAACCGGCGGAGCGCGCGGGGCTCCCCCCCTCTGCCCTGCCGGGCATCTCCCCCTCAAGGGGGGAGATCGGGTGCGTTTGGCCTCTCGCCTTGATTTTCACGTTTCTGTCGGACTCGGATTGTGCAGCACTCGTGCGCTTCACGGAGAACGGGCGATCACCGTCTTCCGATCTCCCCCCTTGAGGGGGAGATGCCCGGCAGGGCAGAGGGGGGTAAGCCCCTGTCGTCCCGAAGACCATCGGCGTGTTCACAGACGCTGTCACGCTCACGTCCGTCCCTCCAGCGGAAACACCTTGGACGGATTGAGGATCCAGGCGGGGTCGAAGGCGGCGCGCACGGCCATCTGCTGGGCGAGATCGGCCTCGGCATATTGATGCCGCATCAGGTCGCGCTTCTCGATGCCGACGCCGTGTTCGCCGGTCAGGCAGCCGCCGGCATCGACGCAGAGTTTCAGGATCTCCATGCCGGCAGCCTCGGCCCTCGCCGCATCTTCCGGATCATTGATGTTGTAGAGGATCAGCGGATGCATATTGCCGTCGCCGGCATGAAAGACATTGGCGACGCGCAGGCCGTAGCGGTCGGTGATCTCCGAGGTCTTCTTGAGAACATAGGCAAGCTGGCTCAAGGGCACCGTGCCGTCCATGCAGATATAGTCGGCGATGCGGCCGGTCGCACCGAAGGCTGACTTGCGGCCCTTCCAGATCAGCGCTGATTCCAGCGCCGACTGGCTTTCGCGCACGGTCTTGACGCCGTGGCGCTTGGCGATCTCGACGATCGAGGCCAGCATGGTTTCCATCTCGGCTTCCGAGCCCTCGACCTCGACGATCAGCAAGGCCTCGACATCGAGCGGATAACCGGCATGGGCAAAGGCCTCGCAGATCTCGATCGCCGGCTTGTCCATGAACTCGATGGCGACGGGCACGATGCCGGCGCCGATGACGTCGGCGACGCAGGAGCCCGCGGCCTCCGCACTGTCGAAGCCGAACAGCACGGGCCGGGCGCCCTCGGGCTTGGCGATCAGCCTCACGGTCGCCTCGGTGACGACGCCGAGCTGGCCTTCCGAGCCGCAGACGAGGCCGAGAAGATCATAGCCGGCAGCATCCAGCGCCTTGCCGCCCAGCTCGACCACCGAGCCATCGACCAGCACCAGCTTGACGCCGAGCAGGTTGTTGGTGGTGACGCCGTATTTCAGGCAGTGGGCGCCGCCCGAGTTCATGCCGATATTGCCGCCGATCGTGCAGGCGAGCTGCGAACTCGGATCGGGCGCGTAGAAGAAGCCGTCCGCGCCGACGGCATCGGAGATCGACAGATTGGTGACGCCGGCCTGCACCGTGGCGCAGCGGTTGGCATAGTCGATGTCGAGGATCTTCGTCATCGCCGACAGGCCGAGCACGACGGCATCTTCCTGCGGAATGGCGCCGCCCGACAGCGAGGTGCCGGCGCCGCGCGGCACGACCGGGATATTGTACTTGTGACAATACTTCATAACGGCTGCGACCTGCGCGGTGGTTTCCGGCAGGACGACGGCCAGCGGCCGGCGGCGATAGGCGAGAAATCCGTCGGTTTCGAAGGGGACGAGTTCGACCGGTTCATGCACCAGCCGCTCCTTCGGCACCAGCTCGGCGAGATCGGCGACGATCTCCCGGCGGCGCGACAGGATCGCGGCCTTCGGCTCAAGGAACTGGATGGCTTCCGACATTGACCCCTCCCCTCGCTCAGGATCATCTCGCATACACCGCGGCTCACGGGTCAGCAACTGGTATTCTTTCTTTACCACTTCAACCTTAGGCGGGCAAATGCTATGCACTTATGACCAAAACGGAAAGAATGGGCGCGCACTATGACCAATCTCGGCGATCTGGAAGTCTTCGTGCGGGTGATTGCGGCCGGCAGCATGTCGACGGCGGCGCGCGATCTCGGCCTGTCGCCGGCGGTGGTTTCCAAGCGCATCAAGCGACTGGAAGACCGGCTAGGCACGCGGCTCTTGCAGCGCACGACGCGGCAGATCTCGCTCACGGAAGCCGGCCAGGGGTTCCACGAGCGGGTGATCGCGGTGCTGGCGGGCCTTGAGGAGGCAGAAGCCTACGCCTCGGGACGCTCCTCTGAGGTGACCGGCACGCTGAAGATCTCGGCCCCCACCTCGTTCGGCCGCCTGCACATCGCGCCGCATCTCAAGCGGTTCATGGATGCCCATCCGGACCTCACCATCCATCTCGTGCTCTCGGACGAGTTCACCGACATCGTCGGCGGCGGCTTCGACCTTGCCATCCGCATTGCCGAGCTGATGGATTCGACGCTCGTGGCGCGGCGGCTGGCACCGGTGCGACGCATCCTCTGCGCCTCGCCGGACTATATCCGCACACACGGCATGCCGGAGACGATCGAGGAGCTGAAGCGGCATCATTGCCTGCCCGCGCACAATTACGACGCCTGGAAACTCGAAGGACCGCAGGGGCCGCTCAGCCTTCGCCCCGACGGCATGCTGATCACCAATTCCAGCGAGGTCATCCGCGAGGCGGTGATCGCCGGGCTCGGCATTGCGCTGCGCTCGACCTGGGACATCGGCCCGGAGCTCAAATCCGGCCGGCTGGTGCAGGTGCTACCGGCCTTCGAGGGCGCGCGCAGCGTCACACTGTCGGCGGTCTATCCGAGCCGCCAGTTCCTGCCGGCCAAGGTGCGCCTGTTCATCGACTATCTCGCCGACCTCTACGGCCCGGTGCCCTACTGGGAGCACTAAGGCCCGTCAGCGAAGGGCCTCGGGCACAGCACTCCAGAAGCCGAACTTCTTCGGATGGGTGCGCCGCAGATCCTCGACGAAGTCCTCATGGTCCTGGAGGCGCGCCTCCGGGGGCAGGTGCGGACGCAGTCGATCAAGCTCCTTGAGATAGCCCGCCGCATGCGGATAGGCGACGCCGATGCCCCGGCGCAGGATGTCGCTGATCAGCACGCGGTAGAGCACGGTCGCGGCCAGCGGCTGGTCCTTGGACAGGGCCTCGGCGGCAGGCGCCAGATCCTCGTAATAGCGTCCTTCCCAATCGTCGCGGTGGCGCAGGACATGGGCCGCCGCCCGATCGAGCCTCGGCCAGGAAACGAAGAAATCGAGCGCGCGGTAGATGTCCTCGGCGTCCTCCACCAGCGCAAAGGCGCGGTCCATCTCGTCGAATTCGGCAAAGTCGTCGAGCTTGGACAGATAGAGCCTCAGAACCTCGGGATCGAGCATCTCGGAAAACTCGCGCCAGCGCAGTTCCTGCGCGTCGCTGCGGCGCTTCAGCCGGTCGAGGATCTCGGCTTCCAGCAGGCGTCGCTCGCGCGCGCCATATTCCGGCCCGACGGAGGCCAGCTGTCCGGCGATCGGCAGCAGGCGCATGCCCGTCGGGCGCCGGCGCACCCATTCAAGCGCCTCTTCATGGCGGCCGGCGGCGTGCAGCAACCCGGCCACCACAAGCGTATCGCGGCGGTTCTCCGGCTTGCCGTCTTCGAGCGCCACATAGGCGTCGATGTCCCGTTGGTGGAGCGCAATCGCCTGCAGAAGGTCGAGCGCGCCGAGCTTTCCCGGCTCCTTCGGCAGGGCTTCCGACAACAGCGCCGTCCAGGCGGTGGCGGCCGGCGCACCAATGGTGCCCGTCAGCCGCAGCAGGAAATCCTTGTTCTCGCCATAGCGGTCACGCTTGCGCAGTGTCTCGAACTGCGGCACGAGCAGAGCCTGGTCGCGGCCCTCCAGCCCACCGATCAGCTCGAGCGCGGCCCCCTCCGCATCGTCAAAGACCTTCCACAGCCGCGCATTGTCGGAGACCAGACGGGCCGACAGCGAAAACCTCAGCCCCAGGAAGCGCAGGATGCGCTCAGCACTGCCGGCGGCATCGACGGGAGCGAGTTCGGACAGGATGGTGCGGGCAAGGCCGGCGAACTCGACGGCGAGGTCCTTGGCGCGGGCATTGTTGATCCGCGTCCTTGCCTCTTCATGCGCCTCCAGCCGCTTGTCGATCAGGCGGGCCATTTCCGCCGGCCCCGCCTCGCCCGCCAGCGCCGCCTCGAGCCTCGCCTTCAGCGCCTTGTTGGCCGACGCCTCCTCCAGGAGGATCTCGACCAGCTTGTCGAGGCCAAGGCTGCTCAAGCCTTTTGTGTCGAGTTTCGCACGCTTTTGCCGGGCCATTCCGTTCCGCTTATGCCGTTCATTGTCGCTGCCGCCTATATCGGCCGCAGGGCGCGGAGGAGCAAGGGGATTTCGTCAAGAGCCCGAGTGCGGCCCACGAGCGGCGGTGACATGGCTCTACCTTCGGCTTGAATTTGGTACCATTTTATAGTATCAATTCCATTATGAAGCGGAAGCACCGCGCCACACTCGAACAGATCTTCTCCCGCCCGGTCAGCGGCTCCATCCGTTGGGCGGACATTGAGGCGCTGTTCACTGCGCTCGGCGGAGAAGTCACCGAACGGGAAGGCTCCCGCGTCGGCGTCTTCCTGTTCGACCAGATCCGGGTGTTCCACCGGCCCCATCCATCGCCCGATACCGACAAGGGCGCGGTGGCCAGCATCCGCAAGTGGCTTGAAGAGAATGGAATTGTGCCATGAACAACATCATCGAGATCGAAGGCCAGAAGGCGGTCGTATCGCTCGATCCCGAACTCGGCCTGCTGCGCGGTGAATTTCTTGGCCTCAACGGCGGAGCCGATTTCTATGCCGACAGCATCGACGCGCTTCGGCAGGAAGGTGCCAATTCGCTCAAGGTCTTCCTGGAGATGTGTGCGGAGAAGGGCATTTCCCCCTACCGGCAGTTCTCCGGCAAGTTCAACGTTCGCCTCGATCCGAAGCTTCACGAGGCCGCCGTGCTGGCAGCCCGCGCCGAGCAAAAGAGCCTCAATGAATGGATCTCCGACGTCATCGAGGACGCTGCAGATCGTTGACGCTTGGCAGAGCGACGATTGCGAGCCAGGGAGCCCGCGAACCGGCAACCAGCCGGAAGGACTTCAATGCCCCTCGCCGTGGCTCTTCCTGATCCGCCGAACCACCCACCACACGATCAGAACGGCCAGCGGCACCGATAGCCCGGTGATGACGGCGGGATCGACCGGCAGCAGGTCGTGGCTGATCGCCTTGGCGCCATAGCCAATCAGTCCGACGATATAGTAGGAGATCGCCGCGACCGAGAGGCCTTCGACCGTCTGCTGCAGGCGCAGCTGCATTTCGGCACGCCGGTTCATGGTGGCGAGCAGCGCCGAGTTCTGGCGTTCCAGTTCCACGTCGATCCAGCTTCGCACGAGGCTGTTGGCGCGCGACAGCTTGCGTGACAGGTTGGCCTGGCGCTCCTCCACGGACTGGCAGGTGCGCATGGCCGGCGCCAGGCGCCGTTCCAGGAAGGCGCCGAGCATTTCATATCCAGGCTTCGGCGCTTCATCCAGCGCCCGCACGCGTTCGCGCACGATGCCCTCATAGGCGCGGCTTGCACCGAAACGATAGAGGCTGAGCGCGGCGTTGGCCTCGAGTTCGGCGGCCAGACGCGTGAGCTCCGACAGCATGGCGTCCGCCTCTTCCCGGGCATGCGCCTTCATCCGCTGCGTGACCGCCGTCAGGCCGTCCTCGATGCGGCGAATGTCCGGCGACAGCGTCTGCGCCAGGGGCAGGCCCAGCATGGCGAGCGTGCGATAGGTCTCGATGTCGAGCAGACGCTGCACCAGCGCACCGCGCCCGGCATCGGTCAGATTGCGATCGACCACGAGAATACGCGTCAGCCCGTCGCCGTCCTGGCGAAAATCGGTCAGCACGGTGGCCTGTCCGTTCTTGACGTCGCTGTAACAGAGGCTCGTCAGGTCGAAGAGCTGCATGGCCGCCTCAACCGCGGGCCCCTCATGGCGGATTTCCAGCCGGATGCCGGACATCAGCGGGCCCGGCGCGGAAAAGCCGTCGCCAAAAGGATGATCCAGGATTTCACCGCCGAAGGCCTCGGGCAGCGGACCGTCCCAGAACCAGGTGGAAAACTCGGTATGCCGCTCCCAGCGCAGCGTGCCCTGCCCCCAGGGCATGGCGTGGTGGCGGGCATTGCGATCCGGCACGGTCACCCCGCGGGCCCGCGACAGTTCGGCGAGCGCGCCGTGGTGCACGGATGAGCCGCCATCCATCATGAAGGCGAGCTGCACGATCACCCGCTCCGATTTCACCAGCGCATAGGGCCTTGCGTGGATCTCTCCCAGCGCCAGCGCCCGCTCCGGCGAAACCGGAAATGCAAAACTGCCCTTCGACACGCACCCTCTCCCGTCAACACGCACTTTCAGACTCCTTAGCAAAAGGAGGATCGCATGGGCAGTGGGCGAGGGCATGATCTGCCTGCCCATGACGCAATGTCGCGCCACCCGCGCACCAACTGGACAAATTAATTGACCAATCCCTTGGTGACTTGCTACACAAGCCACCAAGGGAGACTGTCGTGATCGACAAGGAAGACGGGCTTTTTGCCCAGATCAGCCATAGCCGCACCGCAAGCGAAGTGGTCCAGCAGATCGAACTGCTAATCCTCGACGGGGTGCTGCGCGACGGCGACCGCCTGCCGGGCGAACGCGATCTGTCCCAGGATCTCGACGTGTCGCGGCCGATCCTGCGCGAGGCGCTGAAGGAACTTGAGGCGCGCGGCCTGCTCGTCTCCCATCACGGCGGCGGCACCTATGTCGCCGACATTATCGGCCAGGTGTTTTCCAAGCCGATCACCGAACTGATCTCCCGCCATGCCCGCGCGACGCGCGACTATCTCGAATATCGCCGCGAACTCGAAGGGCTGACGGCGGAACTTGCCGCGCAGCGCGCCACCGACACCGACCGGGCGCTGCTTTCCCGCATCGTCGACGACATGAGACAAGCGCATGAGAGCGGCCATGCGGAAGACGAGCTGGCCGCCGATGTCGAGTTTCACAACGCCATCGGCGAAGCCGCGCACAACATCATTCTGCTGCACACGATGCGAGCCTGTTACCGGCTTCTGTCACAGGGCATCTTTTTCAACCGCAAGGCCGTCTTTGCGCTGGCCAATGCGCGCGAGCGGCTGCTGGAGCAGCATCTGGCCATCCATGCGGCCATCCTCGTGGGTGATGGAGAGGCCGCCAAGGCGGCGGCGCAGGCGCATATCGACTTCGTCATGCAGGCCGTCGATCAGGCGAGCCGCGCCGACGAATGGGGCCGCGTCGCCAAGCTGCGGCTGATCCGCCGCGACAGCACCCCGCAGACGACCAAAGCCAACCGCGCGAGCGCTCACGACAAGACGGAGACATCCCGATGACGGCATCTCAACCAGCACCCAGGGTCGGGCTGTTCGCCACCTGCCTCGTCGATCTCTTTCGCCCGAGCGTCGGCTTCTCTGCGGCAAAGCTGATCGAGGATGCCGGTTGTGCGGTGCATGTGCCGATGGCGCAGACCTGCTGCGGCCAGCCGGCCTACAATTCCGGCGACCGCAAGGATGCCCGCGCGCTTGCGATCCAGGTGATCGAGCTGTTCGAGGACTATGACTATGTCGTTGCGCCTTCCGGCTCCTGCGCCGCCATGCTCAAGCACCACTATCCCGAGCTGTTCAAGGGCGATGTCAAATGGGAGGAGCGCTGTCGGCGCTTCTCGGACAAGGTGTTCGAGCTCGTCTCCTTCCTCACCGACGTGATGTTCCTGCCCGGGGTCGATGCGACCTTCGATGGCAGCGTCACCTACCATGACAGCTGTTCGGGTCTTCGCGAACTCGGCGTGCAGAAGCAGCCGCGCAAGCTCTTGGCGACTGTCGAAGGGCTGGAGCTCAGGGAGATGGCCGGCAGCGACGTCTGTTGCGGCTTCGGCGGCACCTTCTGCGTTAAGTATTCCGACATTTCCGGCACCATCGTCTCGAAGAAGACGGCCACGATCACCGAGACCGGCGCCGACATGCTGCTGGCCGGCGACATGGGCTGCCTCATGAACATGGCGGGCAAGCTGAAGCGCGAGGGCTCGACCATCGAGGTCCGGCACGTCGCCGAGGTGCTGGCCGGCATGACTGACAGCAAGCCGATCGCCGGCTCGGCCAAGTGAGGGACGAAGCGCCATGCAGTTCACCGCCCCGCAGTTCAAGGAAAACGCCGCCCGCGCCCTGCATGACCCGCAATTGCAGAAGGCGCTGCAGAATGTCGAGAAGGGCTTCATCTACAAGCGTGCGGCGGCCGTCTCGGCGCTGCCCGAATTCGACGCGCTGCGCGACAATGGCCGCGACATCAAGAACCATACACTCGCCCATCTCGATCTCTACCTCGAGGCCTATGAGCAGAAGGTGACGGCCGCTGGCGGGCATGTGCACTGGGCCGAAAGCGCCGAGGATGCGCGCCGGATCGTGCTCGACATCTGCCGCAGGGTGAAGGCGAAGACCGTCACCAAGGGCAAGTCTATGATCACCGAGGAGATCAACCTCAACGAATTCCTCGAGCAGCACGGGGTCGAACCGGTCGAAACCGACCTTGGCGAATACATCATCCAGCTGCGCGGCGAACATCCGAGCCATATCATCGCGCCCGCCGTCCACCTCAACAAGGAACAGGTCGAGGAGGATTTCCGGCGCGTGCACACGCATCTCGACGCCGACCGCGATCTGACGGCGCCGGAGACGCTGCTGTCGGAGGCCCGCGAAGTGCTGCGCAAGCGCTATTTCCAGGCCGATGTCGGCATTACCGGCGCCAATTTCCTGATCGCCGAGACCGGCTCCTCGGTCATCGTCACCAATGAGGGCAATGGCGACCTCACCCAGACGCTGGGCAAGGTCCATGTCGTCGTCGCATCGATCGAGAAGATCGTGCCGACACTCGAGGACTGTTCGCAGATCCTCCGCCTGCTCGCCCGTTCGGCGACCGGTCAGGACATGTCCGTCTACACGACCTTCTCGACCGGGCCGAAACGGGCAGACGATCCGGACGGTCCCGCAGAGTACCATGTGATCCTGCTCGACAATGGCCGCACCGCGATGCTCGGCACCGAGTTCCAGGAGATGCTGCGCTGCATCCGCTGCGGCGCCTGCATGAACCACTGTCCGGTCTACCATGCCGTCGGCGGCCATGCCTATGGCTCGGTCTATCCCGGACCGATGGGATCGGTGCTGACGCCGTCGCTGTTCGGCGTCGAGCAGTCGGCGCAGCTGCCGAATGCCTCGACCTTTTGCGGCCGCTGCGAGAGCGTCTGTCCCATGCATATCCCGCTGCCGAAGATGATGCGCCACTGGCGCGAACGCGAGTTCGAGCGGCATCTGACGCCGGCCACCGCCCGTTACGGCCTGTCGGTCTGGGCCTTTTTTGCCCGTCGGCCAAAACTCTATCGCATGGCGGCCACGATCGGGGCTGCCGTGCTGTCGCGGCTCGGCGGCAGCAACAAGCGCATCGCCGCCCTGCCCTTGGCCGGCGGATGGACGAAGTACCGGGATCTGCCTGCACCGGAAGGCCAGACCTTCACCCAGGCCTGGGCCGCGCGCCAGGCCAAGCGACAGGGAGCGTGAGCATGGACGGCAGAACCGCAATTCTCTCCAAGATCCGTGCGTCGCTGAAGGCGACGGACACCGACGAAGTCCGGCGCGCGGCGGTGGCGACCCGCCTCGCCCAGGCGCCGAGGGGCATCATCCCCGCGCGCGGACAGCTGCCCCCCCCGGAACGGGTCGCGCTGTTTCGTGCCATGGCGGAGAAGTACAACGCCACCACCGAAGCGATCGCCTCCCTTTCCGCCCTTCCGGCTGCCATCGCGGACTATCTCAAGGCCCGCAATCTGCCGGCGGCAATCCGGCTCGGTACCGATCCGCGGCTTGCCACCGCCCCCTGGTCGAGCGAAGCGACGCTGGAGATCCGTCACGGTGCGTCCGACGGGCATGATCTGGCCGCCGTCAGTCACGCCTTCGGCGCGGTTGCCGAAACCGGCACGCTGGCGCTTCTGTCCGGGCCCGACAATCCGGTAACGCTCACCTTCCTGCCCGAACACCATATCGTGGTCGTCAACGCCCAAGAGATCGCCGGCGACATGGAGACGATCTGGGCCAGACTGCGCGGTCTGAAAGGCGGGCTCATGCCGCGCACGGTCAACTTCGTCACCGGACCGTCGCGCTCGGCGGATATCGAACAGACACTGCTGCTCGGGGCTCACGGACCCTGTGCGCTGCATATCGTCCTTGTCGGTGAAACCTAACAGGCAGGTTGTCCGGACACACCTCAGGCAGAAATAAAATACCTCTCCAATGGAACAATTGGCCACGCCGCGCATTAGTGTTTGCGTTTTCGGAACCAATTTTCTATTGTGAGCGATATGAGCAACTACAATGACGTGTACGCAGCGCCACGGATCGCGCTCGTTTCCACCCATGGCTATGTGGCTGCACATCCGCCTCTCGGCGCGGCGGATACGGGCGGTCAGGTCGTCTACGTCCTTGAACTGGCGAAGAAACTGGCCCAGCTCGGGCACAAGGTCGATATCTACACCCGCCGCTTTGAGGACCAGCCGGAGATCGACGAAGTCGATCCCGATGTGCGCATCATCCGCATCCCCTGCGGCGGCCCGGACTTCATCCCGAAGGAATATCTGCACCGGCATCTCAATGAATGGAACGAGAAGGCGCTGCGCTATATCAAGCGCGAAAACCTCTCCTATCTGTTCGTCAATAGCCATTACTGGGATGCCGGCGTCGCCGGCCAGCGTCTGTCGGAAGCGCTGAACATTCCGCACATCCACACCCCGCATTCGCTCGGGCTGTGGAAGAAGCGCCAGATGGAGACCGACTATCCGGAGCGGGCCGACAAGTTCGAGGCCGAGTTCAACTTCAAGGAACGCATCCAGCACGAACTGATCGTCTATCGCAGCTGCCAGCTGGTGGTGGCGACCACGCCGATCCAGCTCGACATGCTGGTCGATGATTATGGCCTCAGCCGCAGCCGCGTGCACATGATCCCGCCGGGTTACGATGACAACCGCTTCTATCCGGTGTCGGAGGCCTCGCGCCAGATGATCCGCCAGCGTCTCGGCTTCGACGGCAAGGTGGTGGTGGCGCTCGGGCGCCTCGCCACCAACAAGGGTTACGACCTGCTGATCGACGCCTTCTCGGTTCTGGCAAGCCGCGTGCCCGATGCGCGGCTGCGGCTGGCGCTCGGCGGTGAAAATCTCGATTCGCAGGAACAGGGCATTCTCGACGGGCTGAAGAGCCAGGTGGCCGATCTCGGCCTCAAGGATCGAGTCGATTTCACCGGCTTCATCCCCGACGAGGAGCTTCCCGACTACTATCGCGCCGCCGATCTCTTCGTACTGTCCAGCCGCTACGAACCCTTCGGCATGACGGCGATCGAGGCCATGGCGAGCGGCACGCCGACCATCGTCACCATCCATGGCGGCCTCTTCCGAGCGGTCAGCTATGGCCGGCACGCGCTCTATGCCGATCCCTTCGACAAGGAGGATCTCGGCATCACCATGATGAAGCCGTTTCGCCATCCGCGCCTCAGGGACCGGCTGTCGCGCATGGGCGCCCACAAGGCCCGCAGCCTGTTCACCTGGACCGGGATCGCACAACAGCTGGTGGCGCTGGTCGAGGGCCGGCCGGTGGCGCAGGCGCTCGAGGAAGCCGATTGGGCGGAACCATGGAACGACGGCGATTGAAACCGGTTCGGCTGTTTTCTTCGGACCTGGACGGGACGCTGGCCGGCGACCGCGACGCCTCCCGTCGGTTTGCCGCCTTCTGGGACACGCTGGAGCCGTCGGCGCGGCCGTTCCTCGTTTATAATTCCGGACGGCTGGTGGACGATATTCTCTCGTTCACGGCCGAAGAAGGCCTGCCACCCGCCGATTTCGTGATCGGCGGCGTCGGCACGATGATGGCAGGAGATGCCTTGGCCGGCGTCGATACGGAATATGCCGAGTTCATCGCCGACGGCTACGACGCACTGGAGATCGCGACGCTCGTGCGGGATTTTCCCGGCCTTCGCCGCCAGCCGGAACGCTATCAGCATGATCGCAAATCGAGCTGGTATCTGCATGACGCGGACGAGGACCGGCTGTCCGAACTCCGAAGCAAGCTCGGCGGCAACGGCTTCAAGATCAAGATCGTCTATTCCAGCAATCGCGACCTGGACATCCTGCCGGCCAATGCCGACAAGGGAAACGCGCTGGTCTGGCTCTGTCGCAAGCTGGACATCGGGCTCGAGGAAGTCGTCGTCGCGGGCGACACCGGCAATGATGCGGACATGTTTGCGCTGCAGGGAGTGCGCGGCATCATCCCGGCCAACGGCTTCGACGAACTGAGGCGGCGGATTGCCTCCGACGGCCTCGTCTATCAGGCCTCGTTGCGCGAGGCCGACGGCGTCGTCGAAGGACTGCGCCACTGGCTGGCAAACGGGCCGGTCGACTGACCAAAATCGGGCGTTTCCAAAGCATTTCTTGACGCTGCGGCGAACGCTCACAAAACTGCCGGAAATCAGGCGCATCTGGCGCTTATCTTCGCTGCCGGAATGTCGACGGCGGAGCGAATCAGGGTAAGCTTGAAATCCATGACGACAGAGGTGCCGAGACCATTGACCATTATCAGCCGGATCGCTTCCGATATGCAGTTGATGCTGCGGCGCCCGCCCCGCCAGCAATATGCGGCGCTTTGCTTTCGCAAGCGCAAGAAGCAGCCGGCACCTGAGGTCCTTCTCGTCACCAGCCGCGACACTGGCCGCTGGGTCATTCCCAAGGGTTGGCCGATGCGGGGCAAGAAGTCCCACGCGGTCGCCGAGCGCGAGGCCTATGAAGAGGCGGGCGTCAAGGGCACCGTGTCGCGCGAGCCAGTCGGCTATTACTCCTATCAGAAGGGCATGGACGGCGGACTGAAGATCAACTGCCGGGTCCAGGTCCATGCGCTCGAAGTGAAGGAACTCCTCAAGGATTTTCCGGAGAAGGGAACCCGCAGGCTCGAATGGGTGAGCTGCGAGGAAGCGGCGGCCCGCGTGCAGGAGCCGGAGCTGAAGGTTCTGTTCCACACCTTCGCCCGCAGCTTTTCCAACCTTTCAAAACCTGCCGCTGCCGCAGAAAGCGCTGAATATTAGACTGTCACATAACTGTCATATTGAAGCAAAACGCATTTGCTACTAGGCAGTCACCAGACAGGAGCGCATTGGTCCATCCATAGACGGACGGCCACTTTTCCTCCGCATGCACCGACACTCACCGGACGCGCCACCCACGTGGCGCTCCGCAAGGAAACCCTTTGATGGCCAAGTCAACGCCCAAGCTCGTCAAGCCGACCCTGGACAAGGATCTGGACAAGATCGCCTTTGTCGAGGAAGCCGCCCAGCATGTGTCGCGCACCTATGCGCCGCTCGGCATCGGCCTGATCTTCCTGATCCTGGCGACGCTGTTTTCAGGCCTCTCGGTGATGAACCAGCCCGGCGCGCTGATGGTGGTCGCGGCTGCGGCGATCGGCGCCTATATGGCGATGAACATCGGCGCCAACGACGTCACCAACAATGTCGGCCCGGCCGTCGGATCCCGCGCCATGTCGATGACGACGGCGCTCATCATCGCCGCGATCTTCGAAACCGCGGGCGCCATGATCGCCGGCGGCGATGTGGTCTCGACGATTTCCAAGGGCATTGTCGATCCGGCCCAGGTGCCGGATGCAGACATCTTCTCTCTGGCCATGATGGCCGCGCTTCTGTCGTCGGCGCTCTGGGTCAATCTCGCCACCTGGCTCGGCGCCCCGGTCTCGACCACCCATGCCGTCGTCGGCGGCGTCATGGGATCGGGCATCGTCGCCGCCGGCTTCGGCGCGATCAACTGGGATTCCATGGCCGGCATCGCCGCCAGCTGGGTCATCTCGCCGCTGCTCGGCGGCGTGATCGCGGCACTGTTTCTCGCCTTCATCAAGGAATTCATCATCTACCGGCACGACAAGATCGGAGCCGCCAAGCGCTGGGTGCCTGTGCTGAACGCCTTCATGGTCGGCTCCTTCACTGCCTATCTTGCGCTCAAGGGGCTGAACAAGGTGATGACGGTCAGCCTGTTGGGCGCGGTTCTGCTCGGCCTCTTCGCCGGCGGTCTTGCCTGGCTCGGCAGCATCCCGCTGATCCGTCGCCAGGCGATCGGGCTGGAAAACCGCAACCAGTCGCTGCGCAAGCTTTTCCGCCTGCCGCTCATCATGTCGGCCGCCCTGCTCTCCTTCGCCCACGGTGCCAATGACGTGGCCAATGCCATCGGCCCGTTGTCGGCAATCGTGCATACCGCGCAGGCCCACCAGATTGCCGCCGAGGTCCAGATCCCGCTCTGGGTCATGATCATCGGGGCCGCCGGCATCTCGCTCGGTCTCCTGCTGTTCGGCCCGCGGCTCATCCGCCTCGTCGGTGAACAGATCACCAAGCTCAACCCGATGCGCGCCTTCTGCGTCGCGCTGTCGGCAGCCGTGACGGTCATCCTGGCCTCCTGGCTCGGTCTTCCGGTGAGCTCGACCCACATCGCCGTCGGCGCCGTGTTCGGCGTCGGCTTCTTCCGCGAGTGGTACACGCGCAACTCCAAGCGCCGCATCGAATACATGAAGATGAAGGCGGACTTCTGGGAGATCGAAGACACCCGCGAGCGCAATCCGGACGAGATGCGCCGCCGATATCTCGTGCGCCGCTCGCACTTCATGACCATCGTTGCGGCGTGGATCATCACGGTTCCGGCCTCCGCCGGGCTTGCGGCTGTGCTCTACTGGATTATGTTCCAGCTCTTCTTGTAAGAGGCAGGACGGACCATGCGCGCGAACTACCGGATGCAGAGGCTCCATATCGAGGCTAATCTCGGCCCCGGAGCCGTCGTCGAGGCCACCCCGGAGCAGTTCAACTATCTCGCCAACGTGCTTCGCCTTGCCGAAGGGGCCGAGATCCTCGTCTTCAACGGCCGCGACGGCGAGTGGAAGGCGAGCCTTTCCTTTCCGACCCGCAAGCGCATCCTTCTGACCGCCGACGAAGAGACCCGCCCGCAACCGGCCGACTGCGATCTGCATTTCCTGTTTGCCCCGCTGAAGGTCGGCCGCATGGACTATCTGGTGCAGAAGGCGGTCGAGATGGGGGCGGGCCTGTTGCAGCCGGTGATGACCCAGCATGTGCAGGGCAAGATCACCAGCCTGGAGCGACTGCAGGCCAATGCCATCGAGGCGGCCGAACAATGCGGCGTGCTGGCGATCCCGCGGGTTGCGCCGGTGCAGAAGCTGAAGGACCTGCTCGAAAGCTGGCCGGCCGATCGGCGCATCATCTTCTGCGACGAGGACAGCCAGACGCAGAATCCGCTGCCCGCCCTCTCCCGCATCACCGAGCGCAAGCTCGCCCTGATGGTCGGTCCCGAAGGCGGCTTTTCCGACGAGGAACGCCAGCTTCTGCGCAGCCTGCCCTTCGTCACCGCCATTCCGCTCGGGCCCCGGATCCTGAGGGCCGACACCGCTGCCGTGGCGGCACTGGCCGTGGTTCAGGCGGCGATCGGCGACTGGCACTGAGGCCTGCCGCGCCGCCCCTTGAGCCGTTGATGTCGGTCTTGCGCATGTGGCGTTTTTTTGACCGGCATTTAAGAGATTTTCACTTGCGCCGCCCCCAATTCCGGTCCAATCACCTTGCACAATGGGCCGGTGCGCGTGCCGGCAACGCCAACCAAGGTCTCTTCCATGGCTCGTGATACCACCGACGACACTCCCCTTTCCTCCGTTTCCCAGATGGCGGATTACCTTGCGGGAGGGTGCAAGCCGAAGGACGCGTTCCGCATCGGCACCGAGCACGAAAAGTTCGCCTTTTTCCGCGCCGACAACAGCCCCGTACCCTATTTCGGCGCGGCCGGCATCCAGGCGCTGCTGCTCGGCATGCAGGAAAAAACCGGCTGGGATCGGATCATGGATGGCGACCACATCATCGGGCTTGCCCATGCCAAGGGTATGGGAGCGATCTCGATCGAGCCGGGCGGTCAGTTCGAACTGTCCGGCGCGCCGCTCGAGACCCTGCACGAGACTTGCCGGGAATCGAACCAGCATCTCGCCGTGCTGCGCGAGGTTGCCGAACCGATGGGCATCCGCTTCCTCGGCATCGGCGGCAGTCCGAAATGGACGCTGGCCGAGACGCCGCGCATGCCGAAGTCGCGCTACGAGATCATGACTCGCTACATGCCGAAGGTGGGCAGCCACGGCCTCGACATGATGTACCGCACCTGCACGATCCAGGTGAATCTCGACTTCTCCTCGGAGGCCGACATGCGCCGCAAGATGCGCGTCGGCATGCGGCTGCAGCCGCTGGCAACGGCGCTGTTTGCCGCCTCGCCCTTTACGGAGGGCAAGCCGAACGGGCTTCTGTCCTGGCGCGGCGAGATCTGGCGCGACACCGACAATGCCCGGGCCGGCATTCTGCCCTTCACCCTCGACGACGATTTCGGTTTTGCCGACTATGTCGAATGGGCGCTCGACGTGCCGATGTACTTCATCGTTCGCGACGGTCGCTACCACGACTGCACCCACATCACCTTCCGCCAGTTCATGGCAGGCGCGCTGAAGGGCGAGGTCGCGGCCTGGGAGCCGACGCTCGGCGACTGGACCAACCATTTGTCCACGCTCTTCCCCGACGTGCGGCTGAAGCGCTTTCTCGAAATGCGCGGTGCCGACGGCGGTCCGTGGCGGCGCATCTGCGCGCTGCCCGCCTTCTGGGTCGGCCTGCTCTATGACGACGCCACGCTGGAAGCCGCGGACGCGCTCACCCGCGGCTGGAGCTTCGCCGAGATCAACGCCCTGCGCGACGCCGTACCGTCCAAGGGCCTCAAGGCCGAAATCGCCGGCCGGTCGCTGCTCGACATCGCGCGCGAGGTGGTATCGCTGTCGCGCCAGGGTCTGAAGAACCGCGCCCGCCTCAATGCGGAAGGCCAGGACGAAAGCGTCTTCCTCGGCCCGCTGGACGAGGTCGTCGCCAAGCAGACGACGCTCGCGGACGACCTCTTGTCGCTCTATCACGGGCGCTGGGACGGCTCGGTCGATCCGGTCTTCGACGAATACCAGTACTGACAGGACGGCTCCTGACCGGCGCATTGCGTCCTTCACCCCGATGCTCGCCGATCGGGAAAAACCGGTTTGCGCCTGCTCGTTTCCCGCTATAGTGCGCTATCTGCTTTGCGAGCTCGGAGAAGGAACGTCGATGTTGCCACTGTTTGACATGATGCTGCGGGCGCAGAACGGCACCGCCATGGAAGCCATGGCGAGCCAGTTCAATCTGGCCCAGGAGCAGGTAACGAAGGCGATGGCGGCTCTGATGCCGGCCTTCTCCTCCGGTCTCAAGCGCAACACCAGCAATCCTTACGATTTCTCGGCCCTCGTCGGCGCCATGGCATCGGGCAATTACGCCAAATATTTCGAGGACATGAGCAAGGCGTTTACGCCGCAGGGCATTGCCGACGGCAACCAGATCCTGGAAAAGCTGTTCGGCTCCAAGGAGGTCTCGCGCGCGATTGCCGCCCAGGCCGCGCAGTTCACCGGCGTCGGTCAGGAAGTGCTCAAGCAGATGCTGCCGGTCATGGCCGACACCATCATGGGCGGCCTGTTCAAGCAGACGACCGGGCAGATGACGGATACCAACCCCTTTGCCGGCACGCCGATGGCGCAGATGATGCAGCAATGGCTGGAAAATACCGGCTTCCAGCCGAAGCCTACGCCGCAGCCGCAGCCGAGCATCTTCGACAATCCCTTCACCAAGGCCTTCCAGGACATGATGGGCGGCGCGCAGAAACCGCAGCCGGCACCGGCCGGGACCAATCCCTTCTTCGACAATCCCTTCGCCAAGGCTTTCCAGGACATGATGACGGCAACCTATGGTGCGGCGCCCACGGCTGCCCCCGCCAAGGAAGCGCCAAAACCCGAGGCGGAGACCGCGCCTGCCGCGAAGATGAGCGAGCTGATGAACGCCATGTTCGACAGCGGTCTTGAAGTGCAGAAGAACTACCAGAAGAGCATGGAGCAGATCTTCGACAGCTATCTGACCGCCAATGCACCGAAAGCCGAGCCGGCGCCCGAGGCGGAACCGGACGAACCGAAGGCCTGAAGCTCAGGCGGGCGAACGAAAAAGGGCGGCTCCGGGCCGCCCTTTTCATTTGACTGCTTGGCTCCCGCTCAGAACTCTTCCCAGTTCCCGGCGTCCTTGCTTGCCGTCGGGGCCGGGGACTTGCCGAAGCCGGAGGACAGCTTGTCGAGCAGGGCCTTGGCCGGCGAGGAGAAGGCGCGATTGCCGGGACCGGCGGGCGCCACCCGCGGAACCAGCGGGCGGACCGGCTTCGACGGAGCGGCCGGTGTTGCGGGCGAGAAGGTACGATCCGCCATCGAGAAGCTCTTGTCGCGCATGTCGGCGAACTTGCCGGTGGCAGACGCCATGCCCTTTTCGATGACGAACTGACCAACGAGGCCGGACAGCGATTCCGCATCGCGGGCAAGACCCGCCATTTCGGCATTGGTCTGCTCGGCCGCCCGGGCGTTCTGCTGGGTGACGTCTTCCATGCGGGCAACCGCCGAGGTGACTTCCTTCAGGCCCGTCGACTGCTCGCGCGCCGCACCGGCGATCGAGTGAATATGGTCGCCGATCTGGACGACCTGACCGGCGATCGAGGAGAGGACCTCGCCCGTCTGCTTGACCAGGCCAACGCCATTGGCCACTTCCTCGCCCGACTTGGTGATGAGCGACTTGATGTCCTTGGCGGCATTGGCCGAGCGCTGGGCCAGTTCGCGCACTTCCTGGGCGACGACGGCAAAGCCCTTGCCGGCCTCGCCCGCGCGGGCCGCTTCCACCCCGGCGTTCAGCGCCAGAAGGTTGGTCTGGAAGGCGATCTCGTCGATCACGTTGATGATCTTGGAGATCTCGCTGGAGGCGTTTTCGATGCGCTCCATGGCATCGACGGCACCGCCGACGATCTGGCCGGAGCGGTCGGAATTGATCCGCGCTTCCTGGGCAAGCTGCGATGCGGTCTCGGCCCGCTCGGTCGAATGGCGGATCGCCTCCATGATCTGGCGCACGGCGCTCGAAGTCTGGACCAGGACGGCTGCCTGCTGCTCCGTGCGCTTGGACAAATCGGAGGTCGCCGAGCTGACCTTGGCGCTCTTCTGGTTGATCTCGCTGACATTGCCGTGCACGGCCGACATGGTCTGCGCCAGGCGATCGAGCGAGGCGTTGAAGTCGACGCGCAGGCGGTCGAGCCCGCTGGCAAACGGCTTGTTGATCGTTGCGGTGAGGTCACCGCTTGCCAATCGTTGCAGGGCGGCGCCCAGCGTCTCGACGGTTGCGGTGAGCTGCGCCTGTTCGGCGGCCTTTTCCGCGTCGCGTTCGCGCCGCTCGCCTTCGCTCGCCGAGCGGCGCTGCTCGGTTTCGGCTTCCAGCTCGCGCTTTTCGATCTCGGCGCGTCGGAAGACGGCGACCGAACGGGCCATGTCGCCGATCTCGTCCTGGCGGTCCTCGCCTTCGAGCGTGATGTTGGTATTGCCGCCGGCCAGCTCTTCCATCGAGGTGACCAGACGGGAGATCGGACCGGTCAAGGAGCGCGAGAAAATCAGTGCGACGGCCGAACCGATGACGATCAGCAGGAAGCCGACGCCGACGGAGGTCATGGCGCTGCTGAACAGGTTGGCGTTGACCTCATCCTCGGAGATCAGCGCAACCACGGCGAAGTTGGCGCCGCCGAAGCTGAGCGGTGAGGCCGCGGCAAAGCTCGTCATGCCGCGATAACCGGCGATGTCGCCGACAGCCTCACGGCCGGCCAGCGCTTCCTGGACCAGGGGGGATTCGATCTGAACCGCCAGCGCGTCGTTGGCGGAAGTGTGGATGCTGTCGTTGACGACCTTGCCCGTCGGGCTCACCAGGATCGTCTCGCCGGTCGATCCCAGGCCCTTCTTGTTGGCATACATGGTGTTGAAGCGGTCGTTCGGCAGCTGGTAGGCCAGCACGCCGATCATCCGGCCGTTCTGCATGATCGGCGAGGCGACGAAGGATGCGGCGGCGCCCTTGGACGGCGCATAGGCTTCGAAGTCCGACATGAAGACCAGGCCGCCTTCGGCCTTCAGCGCCTTCTGGAAGACATGGGCCAGGCCGCTGTCCTTGAGGGGGCCATTGATCAGATTGGTGCCGTAATCCCGCTCCTTCATCACCGTGTAGACGATGGTGCCGGTCGGGTTGATCAGGAAGATGTCGTAATAACCCTGCGCCTGCAGATGCTTGAGGAAAGTCGAGTGATACTGCTTGTGGGCCCGGTCGTAGGCATCCTTCTTGGCCGTTTCGAGCTTGTACTTCTCGCCCTCGGGATTGGGGTTGCCGTCGATGTAACGGGCGTGCATTTCCTCGACGGGGTCGTCGCCGAGGAAGCTCATGGCGCCGGTGAAACCGTAGAGCGCCTGCTGGGTCGTGAAACTGGACGCGATCGACGACATGTCGAGCCGGACGCTGTCGAGATAGCCCTTGGCCTCGTTGCGGCGACCGTCGGCGGTGGCCTCGAGCTTCTGGTAGACCTGATCGGTCAGGTTGCGGCTTTCGAGATAGAAGTTGATCGCCATGGAGGCGCTCAACGAGACGAAAGCGAAAAGGGCTGCCGCGAGCGGCAACTTCCTGGAGATGCGCATATCAAAGGCTCCGCTCAAAATCGGATGACGGCTTCTCGCGCATGCTCCCAGATCAGCGTTAGCAAGCCGTTACTTCAGCCTCACCAGCCTGTGGATAGCCGCCGAACCTCGCCGAGGCTGGGCAAAAAAATGCCCGGCATGGCTGACCATGACCGGGCAAGCGGCAGGGTTTATTGGCTGTCACCCTGCGGGGATGGGAGATGAGGCTCAATCGAGAGGTAGGCCGCGGAGCGCGCGACGGGCGCGGTTACGCGCCGCGCGCGACAAATGCTGCGAAGGATCGTCCGCAAAGCCGCTCGACTGGAGGATCAGCTGGACGTCGGCCCGGTTGAGGCCGATGTCCCTCAGCTGAAAGTCGTCGAGGTCGACAAGGCGGTTCGCGGCATGTCGGTTGCGGATTGCACGCCAGACGGAGTTCGCATGCGTGATCGCAACCACCAGGCGGGCGCGCAGTCCCAGCCGCGGTTCGGCGATATCGAGCTCGATCATCCGTTCGGCCGTGCGCATGGCTGTTGTCCTTTCGATGGCACGAGTCGGGGCCGACCATGCCGCTGAGCGACAGGGATCGACGGAGGTTTTCGACAGCCTCCGCTTACGGATGCCGGCGACTGATTTGCACCGTCAGAATGCGGAAACGCTATTGATCAGTCCAACGAATGTTTCTAATAGTTAGCATCAACCGTTCTGATGGATGTCTCTCATGTCGGCACCCCTTGATATTGACCAGCTCCAAACCTTCGTCGCGATCGTCGATACGGGCAGCTTCACCAAGGCCGCCGGACGGGTGTTCAAGACGCAATCGGCCGTGTCGATGCAGATGCGCAGGCTTGAGGAGCGGATCGGCAAGCAGTTGTTCATCAAGGACGGTCGCGGCAACCGCCTGTCGGCCGAAGGCGACAAGCTGCTCAATTATGCCCGCCGCATCATCCGGCTGAATTCCGAGGCGATCGCCGCCTTCGACGACAACCGTCTCGAAGGGACACTCCGGATCGGCACGCCCGACGACTATGCTGACCGCTACATGCCGGAGATTATCGGCCGGTTTGCCAAGACGCATCCGAATGTCGAACTCTACATTGTGTGCGAGCCTTCTGTGGATCTGGCGGAAAAGATGGCCCGGGGCGAGCTCGACATCGCGCTGGTCACCCACAATCCGCGGCTGAGGACCTCGGACGTGGTGCGCACCGAGCCGCTGTGCTGGGTCGCCTCCGCCAATCATCCGCTGAAGGACGATGCGCCGGTGCCGCTCGCGGTCGGCCGTCGCGACTGCAACTGGCGCCAGCTCGCCTGTTCGGCGCTCGACGCCGACGGGCGCGACTATCAGATCCTGTTCACCAGCTGGTCATCGACCGTCGTCGCCGCCGCCGTGCTCGCCGGCATGGCGGTCTCCGTCCTTCCGGAATCGGCACTGCGGACCGGCATGAAGGTGCTCACCCACGCCGACGGTTTTCCGCCGCTGCCGCCGGTGCAGATCGGCATCATGAAGCGACCGGGTCTGTCGACCTCGCTGATGAATGCGATCACCGACCATATTTCGGCCTGCCTCGACAACATCACGCCGATCACCGTCGAGGACGATCTGGAAAGCGACGTAAAGCCCCTGCCGCGCTACTACCCGCGCATGCGCGCCGGCAACATGATGCCGGGCTGGTAAGCGAAAAGGGAGCGTCTCACTCCCTTTTCCGGGCGGTTCACTCCGTGAACATCGTCTTCTTCACGTTGGCCTTCCACTCGTCCAGAATCGCACGGGCTGTCGCTTCGTCCTCGATCATCGCACGGCGGACGGTGGCGCCCGTCAGATAGACAAACAGCATCACCCGGACTTCGAGATCGATCCTGCTATCCTTGGGCAGAAGCGAACGGAAATTGCCGCACAGGATCGCCGTCAGTCGTGTCTGATGCTCGGTGTTCAGGCGCTGGAGGTCGGGATCGGAAATCGCGGCGAGCCAGACCGGAAGATAGATCGGATCATCGCGGAAGGCGGTGTAGAAGGCGTCGACGGTACTGGCGAGCAGCTCCTCGGCCTCGGCGATGCTGGAGACCTGCGAAAAGACGCGCTTGGCACCGCTCTCGACGCGTTCCGTATGGCGATCGTGCAGGGCCCGGACCACGGCCGCCCGCTCGGGGAAGAACTGGTAAAGCGAGCCGATCGGCACACCGGCGCGAGCGGCCAGATCCGTCATCTTGAACTGACCGACACCATTGGCAGCGATCAGTTCGATGGCAGCCTCCATGATCGCGTCGAGACGCTGGATGCTACGCTCCTGCTGCGGCTTCTTGCGCAGTTGCAGGCGCCCATTCGGCTTCTTGGTCGTCATTTTACCGTCCCGGCCCTGGCAAGAGGCCACGATGCCACCCTTATGGTCCATCTAGACGTGGTTTTAGCCCGTTTCGCTTAAAAGAAAAGATCGTCTTTTACCGATATCGAATAACGCCAAGAAGGGCCGGCGCGATGGGATCGCTCCGGCCCTGTCATGGTTCAGCGATGGCGCGGCCTCAGCCGCGATCAGGCGATGTCGAAGCGGTCCGCGTTCATCACCTTGTTCCAGGCGGCGACGAAGTCGGCCAAGAACTTGCCCTGTGCATCATCCTGGGCATAGACCTCGCAAAGGGCCCGCAGGATCGAGTTCGAACCGAACACCAGGTCCACACGCGTCCCGGTCCACTTCAGCTCGCCGGTCTTGCGGTCGCGGCCCTCGAACGCCGTCTGAGCCTGCGAGGTCGGCTTCCACTCGGTGTCCATGTCGAGCAGGTTGACGAAGAAGTCGTTCGTCAGCTGTCCAGGACGGCGGGTGAAGACACCATGTTGGGACGGGCCGTGATTGGCGCCGAGCACTCGAAGGCCGCCGACGAGGACCGTCATTTCCGGCGCGGTTAGCGTCAGCAGCTGCGCCTTGTCGACCAGCAGCTCCTCGGCCGACACGGTGTAATCCGCCTTCTGATAGTTGCGGAAGCCATCGACCACCGGCTCGAGCACGGCGAAGGATTCGACGTCGGTCTGCTCGGCGGTCGCATCGGTGCGGCCCGGCAGGAACGGCACCTCGACGGCATGACCTGCCGTGCGTGCTGCCTCCTCAATCGCGGCGGCGCCGCCGAGGACGATGAGGTCGGCCAGCGACACCTTCTTGTTGCCCGTCTGGGCGGCGTTGAAGTCGGACTGGATGCCTTCCAGGGTTTCCAGAACGCGGGCGAGCTGCGCCGGCTGGTTGACTTCCCAGTCCTTCTGCGGCGCAAGCCGGATACGCGCACCGTTGGCGCCGCCGCGCTTGTCGGAACCGCGGAAGGTGGAGGCCGATGCCCAGGCCGTCTGCACCAGTTCGGCAACCGAAAGGCCGGAGGCCAGGATCTTCGCCTTAAGCGCAGCGATATCGAGCTCATCGATCAGCACATGATCGACCGCCGGGATCGGGTCCTGCCAGATCAGGTCTTCCGCCGGGACTTCCGGGCCGAGATAACGGGTCTTCGGGCCCATGTCGCGATGGGTCAGCTTGAACCAGGCGCGGGCAAAGGCATCGGCGAAGAGGTCCGGGTTTTCCAGATAGCGGCGGGCGATCGGCGCGTAGATCGGGTCGAACTTCAGCGACAGGTCGGCCGTCGTCATCATCGGACGGTGCTTCTTCGACGGATCATGGGCGTCGACGACCATGTCCTCCTCGGCCACGTCCTTGGCCAGCCACTGCTTGGCGCCGGCGGGGCTGCGCACCAGCTCCCAGTCATACTTGAACAGGGTCTTCAGGTAGCCCATGTCCCAGGTGGTCGGATTGGCCTTCCAGGCGCCCTCGATGCCACTGCTGATGGTGTCGCCACCCTTGCCGCTGCCGTGGCCGCTCTTCCAGCCAAGGCCCATCTCCTCGACGCCGGCCGCTTCCGGCTCGGGGCCGACCAGGCTCACATCGCCGGCGCCATGGCACTTGCCGAAGGTGTGGCCGCCGGCGATCAGCGCGACGGTTTCTTCATCGTTCATTGCCATGCGGGCAAAGGTTTCACGCACGTCGCGGCCCGAGGCGATCGGATCCGGATTGCCGTCCGGTCCTTCCGGATTGACATAGATGAGGCCCATCTGCACGGCCGCAAGCGGGTTTTCCAGATTGCGCTCGCCGGAATAGCGGCTGTTGTCCTTGTCGCTGGTTGCCAGCCACTCGGTTTCCGAACCCCAGTAGACATCTTCTTCCGGCTCCCAGACATCGGCGCGGCCACCGGCGAAACCGAAGGTCTTGAAGCCCATGGATTCGAGCGCGACATTGCCGGCAAGGATGAAGAGATCCGCCCAGGAGAGCTTGTTGCCGTATTTCTGCTTGATCGGCCACAGGAGACGGCGGGCCTTGTCGAGGTTGACATTGTCCGGCCAGCTGTTGAGCGGGGCGAAACGCTGCTGGCCGGTGCCGCCACCCCCACGACCGTCACCGGTGCGGTAGGTGCCGGCGCTGTGCCAGGCCATGCGGATCATCAGCGGACCATAATGACCGTAGTCGGCCGGCCACCAGTCCTTGCTGTCGGTCATCAGCGCGGTCAGGTCCTGCTTGACTGCGGCGAGGTCGAGTTTCTTGAACGCCTCGGCATAGTTGAAGGCGGGACTCATCGGGTTCGAAAGCGCCGAGTTCTGGTGCAAGATCTTGAGGTTCAGCTGGTTCGGCCACCAGTCGCGGTTGGACCGCATCGACATATTGGTGACGCCGTGCATGACCGGACATTTGCCGGTGCTTTCATTGACGTGCTTCAGCTTCGTATCCATCGTTTCCTCCTGCTTTTCGTTGAATGCGGATGGCGGTCAGCAGAGAATGTTGGATAAGTTCCATAATTTCCAATTGTATTTCTTTGGAATTTCGATAACCAGATCCTATCATGATTAGTACCCGTCAATTGCGCTATTTCGAGGCGCTCGCCACCACGCTGCATTTCGGCAAGGCCGCCGAGATGGTGCATGTCAGCCAGCCTGCGCTTTCCGCCCAGATCATGGAGATGGAACGCTATCTCGAGGTGAAGCTGGTCGAACGCACCCGTTCCAGCACGCTGCTGACCGCCAAGGGCGAAGAGGTGCTCCAGCATGCGCGCACCGTGCTGGCAGCACTCGATCGGCTGGAGGAAGCGGCGCGGCGCTCGTCCGGCACGCTGGAAGGCCTGCTGCGGCTCGGCATCATTCCGACGGTTGCACCCTACCTCGTGCCGAAGATGGTTCCGCACCTGCGGCGCGAGCATCCGCTGATCGAGATCGAGCTCAAGGAAGCGGTGACCGACCGGCTGCTTGGCGACCTGATCGAAGGCCGGCTCGACGCCATCATCGCGGCCATCCCGATCGACCTGGACAAGGTGGTATGCAAGAGCCTGTTCGTCGACCGCTTCTACATGGCCATGGCGGCCAATGACAGCGATGTGCTGCTCTCGCCGATGACGGAAACGGAAGTGGATCCCGACCGGCTGCTGCTGCTCGAGGAGGGCCATTGCCTGCGTGATCAGGCGCTGTCGGTGTGCAAGGCGGCGAGCAAGCGCAGCCTCGTCAATTTCGGGGCAACCTCGATGACGACACTGTTGCAGATGGTGTCGAACGACATGGGCATGACGCTCATCCCGGAACTGGCGATCGAGACCGAGACCGCCCGCACGCCGATCCGCATCGTGCCCTTCGCCGATCCGGCCCCGTCACGCGAGATCGGCCTCGTCTGGCGCCGTTCGAGCCCGCGGCGGGCGGACATGGAGGCGCTGGCGGAGGCGATCATTTCAAGCCGGCAGAAAGCCGCTGCGCTGCCGGGCGATGCGTCGGCTTCGCATCCGGGGAGCGTTTGAGGCCCAGAGGGCTTAGCCCCCCGAAACAGAGAACGCCGGCAGCGGATACCCGCCACCGGCGTCCCCTTGGGAGGAGCCTGTCGATCAGGCGAGATCCAGCACGATGCGGCCGTCGATCTTGCCCTCTTCCATGCGGTGGAAGATGTCGTTGATGTTCTCGATCTTGTCCCAGGAGAAGTGCGAGGCGACCTTGCCTTCACCGGCAAAGACCAGCGATTCCTCGAGATCCTGGCGGGTGCCGACGATCGAGCCGCGCACGGTGATGCGCTTCAGCACGGTCTCGAAGACCGGCAGCGAGATGAAGCCCGGCGGCAGGCCGACCAGCGCCATCGTTCCCTTGGAGCGCAGGAAGCCATAGGCCTGTTCCATGGCCTTGGGCGACACGGCGGTGACGAGCGCGCCGTGCACGCCGCCGGTCGCCTTCTGCACCTGTTCGATGGCATCGGCTGCCTTGCCGTTGACGACGACATCGGCGCCGAGATCTTTGGCAAGCTTCAGCTTGTCATCGAAGATGTCGGCGGCAACGACATGCATGCCCATGGCCTTGGCATATTGTACGGCCATGTGGCCAAGACCGCCGATGCCCGAGATAACCACCCATTCGCCGGGGCGCACTTCGGTTTCCTTCAGGCCCTTGTAGACGGTGACGCCGGCGCAGAGCACCGGGGCCGCCGGACCGAATTCGAGATTGTCCGGCAGGCGACCGACAAAGTCCGGGTCGGCGAGGCCATACTGGGCAAAGGTGCCATTGACCGAATAGCCGGTGTTCTGCTGGCTGCCGCACAGCGTTTCCCAGCCGGTGCGGCAGGGCGAGCAGCAACCGCAGGCGGTGTGCAGCCACGGAACGCCGACACGGTCGCCTTCCTTGATGCGGGTTACGCCGGCACCGAGCTTGGCGACATAGCCGACGCCTTCATGGCCGGGAATGAAGGGCGGGTTCGGCTTGACCGGCCAGTCGCCATTGGCGGCGTGCAGGTCGGTATGGCAGACGCCGGTCGCTTCGTACTTGACGAGGATCTGGCCCGGTCCCGGCTCCGGAATGGGCATCTCCTCGATCACCAGCGGCTTGCCGAATTCACGGACGACGGCAGCTTTCATCATTTGGGCCATGTGTGTCTCTCCCCACTCTTGTCGTTGAAGTCGGAACGGCCATTCCCATCCGGTCGACCGTCTTTGCGCCAGCAGCATACACGCGAAAGACGAGACGGATTTGACACGCATCAATTACGGAATCGCTATGCTTTCCCGGGCGTCGCAGGAATGCGACACCCGCGGCCCATGCACCATGCTGCACGGCAGCAGGAAATCGCGTTCAGCGGAGAAAGAGCGCCGCGTCGCGACCGTCCAAAGCGATCGGCTAACGACGCGGGGCGGTGGGCCGGAACCAACCGAGCCGGATCACCAGAATGACGGACACGGCAAGAAAGGCGAGCTTCAACCGGCTGATCCACGGCAGCGCATCCGGCAGCAGGGCGGAGAGGACCGGCCCCGGCGAGGCCGGGGGGAAGAAGAGCAGGAAACCGGCATTTTCGACATAGTCGAGGAGGCCGTAGGTGAGCGGCAGAAGGCAAAGCAGCCGCACATGTCGCAGCGCCAGGCTACGGCCATAGAGGATAGCGCCGGGCGCCAGCCCTCTGAGCAGCAGGACGAGCGACAGCGACAGGGCAAGGGGAAGTACGAGATCCGGCCCGAGATACATCAGCCGCAGCAGGTCGCGCGCCTCCTGCCGGGCAGGATCCGAAAGCGCTGCCTGAAGGCCGAGCACGGCGTCCGCGTCATAGCCGGCAAGGCGGGCGTCGAGAAAACGCCCCGCCCCGCTCACATGCCGGAATTCGGGATCGAGCCCGAAGAACATCCAGCCGAGAAGCGCGCCGGAGAGGGCGATGAGCAGCACGATCATCCTGTTCGCCCCCATGCAGCGCCCCTCCCCGCCATGGTCAGTCTCAGGCGCTGCCCGGATAGTTCGGGCTTTCGCGGGTGATGGTCACACCATGCGGATGGCTTTCGCGAAGTCCGGCGCCGGAAATACGCACGAAGGTCGCCTTCTCCTGGAAATCCTTGATGTCGACGCCACCGACATAGCCCATGGCGGCCTTCAGGCCGCCGGCCAGCTGGTGCAGCACGGCCGAGACCGGCCCCTTGTAGGGAACCTGGCCTTCGATGCCTTCCGGCACGAGCTTCAGCGTGTCGCGCACTTCCGCCTGGAAATAGCGGTCGGCCGAGCCGCGCGCCATGGCGCCGACGGAACCCATGCCGCGATAGGCCTTGAACGAGCGACCCTGGTACAGATAGACCTCGCCCGGGCTTTCGTCGGTGCCGGCCAGCAGCGAGCCGACCATAACGGCGGAGGCGCCGGCGGCAATCGCCTTGGCCACGTCGCCGGAGAACTTGAGGCCACCGTCGGCGATGACCGGAATGCCGTGCTTGTTGGCTTCCTCGACGGCCGCCATGACGGCCGCGAGCTGCGGAACGCCGACGCCGGCCACGATCCGGGTGGTGCAGATCGAGCCCGGGCCGATACCGACCTTGACGCAATCGGCGCCGGCGTCGATCAGCGCGCGGGTGCCCTCGCCCGTCGCGACATTGCCGGCAATGATGCGAACCGCGTTCGACATCTTCTTGACCACGCTGACGGCGTCGAGAACCTTCTGGCTGTGACCATGGGCGGTGTCGACGACGATGACGTCAATGCCGGCGTCGATCAGCCGCTCGGCCCGTTCGCGACCGTCATCACCGGTCGAGATCGCCGCGGCGACGCGAAGCCGGCCCTGGGCATCCTTGGCGGCATGCGGGTTGAGCTGCGACTTCTCGATGTCCTTGACGGTGATCAGGCCGACGCAACGGCCTTCGTTGTCGACCACCAGCAGCTTCTCGATGCGGTGGGCATGCAGCAGCCGCTTGGCCTCGCCCTGATCGACACCGTCCTTGACGGTGACGAGGTTTTCACGGGTCATCAGCTCGTAGATCTTCTGCGACGGGTCGGAGGCGAAGCGGACGTCGCGGTTGGTCAGGATACCGACGAGACGGCCCGGGCGGCTTGCCCCTTCGACAACCGGGATGCCGGAGATGCCGTGCGCGCTCATCAGGGCCTTGGCTTCGGCGAGCGTCGCTTCCGGGCCGATGGTGACCGGGTTGACGACCATGCCGCTCTCGAACTTCTTGACCTGGCGGACTTCCTCGGCCTGCTCGATCGGGGTGAGGTTACGGTGGATGACGCCCATGCCGCCCGACTGCGCCATGGCGATCGCCAGCCGGCTTTCCGTCACCGTGTCCATGGCGGACGACAGGATCGGCAGCGACAGGTCGATGTCCTTTGCGATGCGGGTGGAGATATTGGTCTGACCGGGCATGATCTCCGAGTGTCCCGGCTGAAGCAGAACATCATCGAAGGTAAGCGCTTCCGCGCCGGTTGCCGACATTACGATCCGTGCCATTGCCAATTTCCTTCGTTGAATAGGCGGAATCCCCCGGCAAAAGGAAATTTTCCCCGGGCGCTCCTGCATGAAATGCTTGGAAGTTGGCGAGGGCACGTAACACGTTCATGACGGGAAGGGAATAGAAAAACGACGGCTCGCAGGCCGCGGAGCCAAAATGACGCGATGCGAAGAAATTTAGGCAATCAGTCGACGAAATCTGAATAGTCATGGAGTACACCCTTCGCATGGCCTTCAGAAAGAAAGGCCGACGTCAAGTAAGCGGGGGTTTAACATGAATGCTCTTCAGAAACGCGGCGACGCTCTGGAACAACAATACGCACGCCAGCAGGAACTTCTCTTCAAGGCGCAGGCCCGGCGCAATGCGCTCCTCGGCCGCTGGGCCGCGGCCGCCATGGGCCGGACGGACGCCGAAGGTTATGCCCGCGAACTGGCGACGACTGAAGTCAACGAACCGCACCGGCTGCTTGAGCGCCTGCGCCACGACTTCGAGGTGGCCGGCGTCAAGGTCGCCGATCGCGAGATCGAGGTCCGCATGGCCGCGCTTCTCGACCAGGCGACCGAAGACCTCTATCGCCGGGACTGACCGGACATTGGCTGCTGCCGGCCGAAATCCGGCCGGCAGGCATGCAAGCGGCGGATATCCTCAGATATCGAACTGATAGCTCTTCGGCACGAAGCGGTAGCCGCCATCCAGCTTTTCGACATAACCGACGGCCGGGAACGGCATGTGATAGCCGAGGAAGGCCAGCCGGTCCGTGGCGATCATGTCGAAGACGCGCTTGCGGCTGGCCGCAGCAGCCGCCTTGTCCATATCGAAGCGCACTTCCCAGTCCGGCCGCTGCAGCGACAGCACGAAATGGTTGGCCGTGTCCGCCGTCAGCACAAGCTGCCGGCCTTCCGATTCCAGCCGGTAGATCATGTGGCCGGGCGAATGGCCGAAGGCCGCCATGGCCGTCACCCCGCCGACCACATCGGCGCCGTCGGCAATGAAGGTCATGTTGCTGGCGAGCGGCTTGACGTTGGCAAGAACGCCCTTGTGGCCGTTCTCCGCCGGCGTGCCCGCTCGCGCCGGATCGACCCAGAAATCATACTCGGCCTGGCCCGTCACATAACGCGCATTCGGGAAGGCAGGCTGGCCACCCTCCATCAACCCGCCGATATGGTCGCCATGCATGTGGGTGAGCACGACGATGGTGACGTCCTCACGCTTGTAGCCGGCGGCCGTCAGCCCTTCAGAAAGCCGGCCGAGGCCATTGGCCCGTCCGCCCTCGCCAAGCCCGGTGTCGAACAGGATCACCTCCGAGCCGGTGTTGACCAGCACCGGCGCAAAGCTGTTGACGAAATTGTCGACCGGCAGGAAATTTGCCTCGAGCAGTTCGCCGACCGCCTCGGGCGTCTGGTTGGTGCCGAAGGTTTCCTGTGGCTTGCCCGAGGCGCGCGCGCCATCCTTCACCACCAGCACCTCGAACTTGCCCAGCTTGAAACGATGGGTCTCCGGCGGCATGGCATGGTCGATGCTCATGGCGGTATCGGCCCCCTGGGCAAAGGCGGCCCGAGTCATCAGCTGCGGCGCGGCCAGCGCCGCCATGCTGCCGCCGAGCAGCAATCGTCTGTTTACTGTGATCATCTCATCCTCCTGCACAACACCCGCAGCCCATCGCGGGCCCACGCGCCTTGCACATAGATCGGCAGAACCGAATGGAAAGCCGTTTCACGCAGCCGTGATCTGCAGCAACCCCATTTGCCCCCGCGCCGATCGCAGATGACAGTCCCATGACCGCCCGATGACATTTCCGCCGTCCGCCGATTTCGCATTGGCAGGCGCAAAGCGCGTCGCTAGAAGGGGCTTCGTCTTCCCCTGCCCCTCGCGCGGACGAAAAATCTCCCGATGAACCGCATCGTTCCCCTCATTCTGGCCGTCGCGCTCTTCATGGAGCAGATGGATTCGACCGTGATCGCCACGGCCCTGCCGGCGATCGCTGCGGACCTCGGCGTTGGGCCGATCACGCTGAAACTGGCGCTGACCTCCTACATGGTGGCGCTCGCCATCTTCATTCCGGTCAGCGGCTGGATGGCGGACCGCTTCGGCGCCAAGAAGATCTTCCGCATCGCCATCCTGGTCTTCGTCGTCGGGTCCATCCTCTGCGCCATGTCCGGTTCGCTTTTTGCCTTCGTCGCCGCCCGCTTCCTGCAGGGCATGGGCGGGGCGATGATGACGCCGGTCGGTCGCCTCGTGCTGTTGCGCACCACGAAGCGCAGCGAACTCGTTTCGGCCATGGCGCTGCTGACCATTCCGGCCCTTGTTGGCCCGCTGACAGGCCCGCCCGTCGGCGGCTTCATCACCACCTATTTTTCCTGGCACTGGATCTTTCTCATCAACGTGCCGATCGGCATGCTCGGCATCTGGCTCTCGACGGTCTACCTGCCGGAGGTGCCCGCGGTCGACACCGCCCCGATCGATCTCAAGGGCTTCGTGCTCAGCGGCCTGGCTGCCTCGGGCGTGGTGTTCGGCCTGTCGGTGATGAGCCTGCCGGCGCTGCCGGTCGAAGCCGGGATCGGCGCAACGGTCGTCGGCCTCGTTTGTCTCCTGCTTTACGTGCGCCATGCGCGGCGGCACGCAGCGCCGCTGCTCAATCTCTCCCTCTTGCGGGACGTCGCCTTCCGCACTTCCGCGCTCAGCGGCTCGATCTTTCGCGTCGCCGCCGGCGCCATCCCCTTCCTGATGCCGCTGATGCTGCAGCTCGGATTCGGCATGACGCCGTTCGAATCCGGCCTCACCACCTTCATCGGTGCCATCGGCGCGATCACCACGAAGTTCCTGGCCCGCCGCGTCTTTGCCGCCGCCGGCTTTCGTACGGTCCTGATCGCTGCGGCACTCGCCGGCGCGGTGATGACGGGAGCAAACGCCTTCTTCACGCCCGAAACCCCGATCGCCTTGATCATGGGCATCCTGCTGATAGCCGGGTTTAGCCGCTCCTTCTTTTTCACCGGCATCAATTCACTTGCCTATGCCGAGATCGACGACAGTCAGGCGAGCCAGGCGACCTCGATGAGTTCGGTGCTGCAGCAGGTGAGCCTTGCGCTGGGTGTGGCCGTCGCCGCCGCCATCCTCGAAGGCAGCACCGCGTTTCACGGCCGACCGCTGTCGCTCGCGGACTTTCATCTGGCCTTTGCGGTGGTGGCCGGGCTGTCGCTGATTGCCGTCATCCCGTTCCTCGGCCTGGCGCGCGATGCCGGCGCGGCCGTATCCGGACACGGACGGCGGAACGGATCCGCTGACGATATCGGCTAAACGGGGCTATTCCGGCCTTTCGCAGACCGCCGAGAGCTTGTTGCCGTCCGGATCGCGAACATAGGCGGCATAGAAGTTCGGATGGAAGGGCCTGAGGCCCGGCGGGCCTTCATCGGTGCCGCCATGGGCGAGCGCCGCCCGGTAGAAGGCATCGACCGCCGCCCGGCTCGACGCCTCGATCGCCGTCATCGAGCCGTTTCCGACCGTTGCCGCGCGGCCATCGAACGGCTTGGTCACCCACAGCCGGCAGCGCACATCACCGTCAGCACCGTAACCGGCCTCGACCGTCTCGGTGCGCTGGCGCTTCAGCCCGAGCGGCAGGAGGGCCGCGTCGTAAAAGGCGATGGCGCGGTTGAGATCATTCGTTCCGAGCGTCACGTAAAGCAGCATGCCCGCCCCGCCTATTCGTCACCCGCCTCGATCGCGTCGATCGCCACCCCGGCCTCTTGCACATCGTCGCCCGGCAAAGCAGCGCCCGGCTTGCGCCCCTTGAAGCCCTTGGCGAGCAGGAACATTTCCACCGATTCGGCACGCGACGAGCCCGGCTTGATATGCACGACCTGGCGGAAGTTCTGCTTCAGCAGGTTGAGCAGATCCTTCTCGGTGCCGCCCTGGAAGGTCTTGGCCAGAAAATGCCCGCCCTCGCCGAGCACCTCGATGGCGAAATGCGCCGCGACCTCGCACAGATGCATGGTGCGCAGATGGTCGGTCTTCTGGTGTCCCGTGGTCGGTGCCGCCATGTCGGAGATGACGAGATCCGGCGTGCCACCGATCGCTTCCATGAGCCTGTCCGGCGCGGTCGGATCGAGGAAGTCGAGCTGCAACACCTTGACGCCCGGCAGGGGCGCCATTTCGAGGAAGTCGATTGCGGCGACGCGAATATCCTCGTCGGTCGAGCCGGTCACCTTGGCGGCGATCTGCGACCAGCTGCCCGGGGCGGCGCCCAGATCGATGATGCGCCGCGCGCCTTTCAGGATCTGGTGCTTCTCGTCGATCTCAAGAAGCTTGAAGGCGGCGCGCGCGCGATAGCCTTCGAGCTTGGCCCGCTGGACGTAAGGATCGTTGATGTGACGTTCGATCCAGCGGCGCGAAGAGGCCTTGAGCTTGCCCTTCTTGACCTTCTGGCCGAGCTTTCGCCCGGTGCGATTGCCTCCGATCGGCGGCTTGGTCATGCTTCTAGCGCTCCCTGTCGTGCGACGGGCGGCGGCGGTTCCTGCGCCACACGCCGTCGTCGGCCATCATGTCGGTCAACAATCCCTCGCGCAGCCCGCGGTCGGCGACGCGCATGCGGTTCGACGGCCAGCGCCGGCGGATGGCCTCGAGAATGGCGCAGCCGGCCAGAACCAGATCGGCGCGGTCGGGGCCGATGCAGGGATTGGCGGCCCGGCCCTCATAATCCCAGGACAAGAGTTTCGCCTGCATGGCGGAGACCTCGGCGTCGCTCAGCCACAGCCCGTCGACCTTGCGACGGTCGTAGCGCGGCAGGTCGAGATGCACGCCGGCCAGCGTCGTCACCGTGCCGGACGTGCCGATCAGGTGGAAATCCTCCGGCGGGCGGCCGCTTCTATCGGTCATCGGCGGGCAATCGAAAGCGGCGAGCATCGCCTCGACCTCCCGCGTCATCGTCTCGAAGATCTCCGGCGTCACATGCTGGCCGCCATGGCGTTCCGACAGCGTCACGACGCCGACCGGCAGCGAGGTCCAGTGGGTGATGTGGTTGGCAAGCCGGCTCGAGCGGTTGTCGCCGATCGAGATCACCGCGATCTCGGACGAACCGCCGCCGATGTCGAACAGCACCACCGAGCGGGCCTCGCGCCCGACCAGCGACGAGCAACCGGACACCGCCAACCGCGCCTCGGTCTCGCGGTTGATGATCTCGAGCTCCAGCCCGGTCTCGACCAGCACGCGCGAGAGAAATTCCTCGCCGTTTTCCGCCGCACGGCAGGCTTCGGTCGCTATCAGCCGCATGCGGCGGATCTCCCGGCCCGAAAGCTTGGCGGCGCAGACCTTGAGCGCCTCGACGGCGCGGTCCATCGCCTCCGCCGACAGCCGGCCATGCGCGCCCAGCCCCTCGCCGAGACGCACGATGCGCGAGAAGGCGTCGACGACGCGGAACTGGCCGGGACGGGTCGGCTGGGCGATCAGCAGACGGCAATTGTTGGTGCCGAGGTCGAGCGCGGCGTAAAGATCGTCCGGCCAGGGTTCGGCGCCGGCAGGCGCGCGATGGCGTTCGCCGGCCGATGGCTGGCGTCGCGGTCCCTGCGCGTGATGGGTATTGTGCGCGGACGGCACCGCAGACGCAGCGGGCGATGCCTTGGCGACGCTGACCGCAGGGGCCGCCGGCGCAAGCGGGCGTCCCTGCGGAGACCGTCCACCGCGATTGCGACGGCGCTTGCGGCCGGATCTTGCATCGGCCTGAGGAGCGGCGCCATGGCTGGCCTCGGTCGCAGCCGGCCGCTGCGCGGAGACAGCCTTGTCGGAAACGACGGCGCCCTCGGCGCCCTTGCCCGAACGGCCACGACGGCGACGCTTGCGCTTGCGGGCCGGACCTTGGGTCTCCTCGATATCGGGACGTCGGGTCGAGGGTGACGCATCCGCCACCGTCTGCAACGCCGAAGCGGCCGCGCCCGAATCGCTCGGGCCGCCCTTCCTTGTCTTGCCGCGCCGGCGGGAACCACCGCCCTTGCGCTTACCCGTCGACGCCCCCTCGCTTGGCGGCCGGGAGCCGCGATCGGGGTCTGTCACTGAACTTATCCGTTGCACCGCGCAAGGCCCGGTATGGGCATGCCGCTGGCGCCATGTTCGATTTTCGTTGGGGAAATGATATCAGCGCCCGGCGTTTTAGCCAAACTGTTTTTCCAGGAAGGCCCCCGGGCCCGCGTAGGATTACGCAGCCGGCCGCCCTCTGCGTCTGCCTCCTCCTCCCGGCTTTGCGCGACGCAGCCCGACCGCCTCCGCAACGCCCCACCGCAGGCTTTGTCCCTTTACCTGAATTTTTTTCAAAACAGCTATTTGCAAGTCGCCGGCTTTTGTTTATAAGCCCGCCTCACCGACGGGTCGCACAGCGCTGCGATCCACTGCTGGGGAATAGTTCAACGGTAGAACGACGGACTCTGACTCCGTTAATCTTGGTTCGAATCCAGGTTCCCCAGCCAATTCTCCCTAAAAGCCCTTAATTCCTTGATTTTCCAGTCGTGCCGGATATCGTTTTGGCATCATTGGCGACCTGATGCCCAGAACTGATGCCCAGAGGTGATGCCCACGCGAAACTAACGCGATGGACGAATCTCGGGGACAAGACAGGGCATTCGTCATGGCCGTGCGCCACGAAGTCGAGAATCTGATCCGCCGCGGGAACATCTTCTATTGGCGGGCGCGTGTTCCCGCCGCCTTCATCCACTGTCGTCCGGGCAGCCGTCTTTCACTCAGCCTTCATTGTTCCGACCATAGAAAGGCGCAGATCATTGGCAGGAAGCTCAACACGCGACTGGCCGAATTGAAGCTGAACTCGAAGGAAACGATGTCCAAGCAACAGCTCCAAAAACTGTTCGAGCATGAGCGCGACAAGGAGCTTGAGCGGCTCGACGACATCAGCACGATGGCCAAGCGCAATGGGCGTGGCGGCAATGTCGAGGAGATGGAACTCGATCTCGAAGCTGGCTGGGCCTACCAGCTCCTGGCAAAGTTCGGAACCCGCGTGGATCTGTCTCTGGAGAATGACTGCGCCGGCCTGACCTACCTTCTGAAAAATGGCGTGCCAGCATCGCATGTCGATGCCATCCGGGCGAACTATCGCGGCGAGCTGACCGTAGCGCGCAGCCCCGGTTTTGAAGACGGCATCCGACGGCTGATCTATCAATTCGAGATCGACGACACCGCCGCCAATCGCCAGCGCGCCATGTCCAAGATCTTCGAAGGTCGCGCTGCTGCCCTTCTTGATATCGAAGAACGCCACGAGCTGGTGGACAAAAGTCAGAGCGAATTCACTGGCGGCGGAAGAGCCGTGGCACCAACCGCCGAGGTCAAGGCAGCCGACACCCCTACCCAGGGATCTGATTCTGCGCCAACGCCTCCGGTTGTTGAATCACCATCCGCATCAGCTCTGACTGCCGCGCCAGACGATCCAGAAATCGCCTACCTCGACCTGACCCAGCCCTCAGCCACGAGGAAACAGGCTGCGTCGAAAGCTTCAGAGGCCGGGCAGCGGGTAGTCGCCGTTTCGGACTTCGAAGAGGAGTGTGACAAGCTCATTGCCAACATGGGCGACGAGTGGACAGCAGAGACTGCCCGTGACGCCAAGGCGCTTGTGCGCATGTTCCAGACAGTGCTCTTTGAACATGGCGTCGATCATTCCGGACAGATCGAGCAGTATCACCTCGGCATGTTGCGCCAGCACTTTAATGACATTCCAACCGACTGGGGCCGCAGCAGCCGGATGCGCGTGATGTCGGCGCCGGAACTACGTGCTAAAGGCAACGAGATGCGCCAAGCGGCGGAAGCTTCCGGAACAAAGGCGAAGGTCGGCCTTGCCGCCGCGACGATCCGCAAGCACTTCGGAAACCTCAGCCATTTCCTCAAACATCTGAAAGGACACGGATTCGAAATTGAGGGTTGGACCTTCGAAGGTCTACGTCCACGAAAGCCCAAGGCTGGCGACATTCGCCAGCGGCAGTACAAGCCGAAACCTCAGGACATCATTCCGATCTTTTCCAGTCCGGTGTATGTGGGCTCTCAGGATCATCTGCGGGGAAGACGGCGAAAGGCTGGCACGCAGGTCTTCCACGATTCGCTCTATTTTTTTTGCCGATCCTCCTCACCTATCTCGGTCCCAGACGTAAGGAGTTTGCCGGGCTTCATGTCGATGACATAGCAAAGGACGAAGAAGGCTATGTCATCATTCTTCGAACCAACGAAACACGCCGGTTGAAGACGACTCAATCTCAGCGGTTGCTGCCCTTGCCGGATGAGCTGGTACGGCTTGGATTCATCGAATATGTCCAGGCAATCAAGAAGCTGGGATACGTGCAGCTCTTTCCGGATCTCTTTTCGGACAAAACGAGTAACGATCCCGGAGGTCGGTTCTACGACACCTTTGTCCCGATTATGCAGGAAGCGCTCGGTGAGAAAATGTGGGGGCGCGCCATTCACGCGCTTCGGCATGGCATGGCCGATACGTTGAAGCAGGCTGGTGTGCCCACTGAAGTCATCGACGACATCTCCGGACGGCTAAGCGAAGGTAGCGAAACCAACACGCGATATACCAACCCAGCAGGCCTTCCGTTGATGCGCAGTGCCCTTAAACACTATCCAGTCATCACATCCGGCGTCGAACGGCAGCCATTGCAACTTCTCCCATGGATCGAGAAGAAGCAGCCGCCGCCGTGGGCACGCAAGGGCAAAAATAGAAAAACCGAGACGGAAATGATTTCCGCCTCCCATCAGGCTTCATGACCGTTCAACACGGCAATCGCAATTTCACGCTCTAGAAAACCGATTCAGAATCAAACGGCGTTTCACGAAGTAATGGGGAGAGAACACATCAGATGGTCAAACGCCGTTAGGCACTGAACCATGCCGTCGACACTAACGGGCGACCTCGGCAGACCGGGTGAGTGGCAGCTCCGAAGTCCTAATCCACCCCCTCCGGATATAGAAGGTGGAGCTTCCGGCGAAACGGAAGGCCACCTGAACGGTATTTCGAGACGAGATCGTCGAAGACCCTATCGCATTCGCCCTCGTCGAAGCCTTGATCGCTCAGCATCGACACGATCACATCCTGGAACTTCTCAAGCTCCGCCTCCTGGCCCTTTTCCACCGCGCGCCGGATGAGCCAGAACAGCGCAACCCTCGCGACGTCGTCCCGGTCGGGCCGCCGCGCTTTCCGATTGGTATCACGAAGCGCCTTCTGCCGCTCCCTTGCCGCTTTCAAGTTCATTGCCTGCCCTCCTGCTCCTCGGCCTCCTCTATGGTCGAGGGAGCGGCCGACCGGCGCAAGCGCCGTTTAGCGGAATCAGAAGTATCGAGGAGAGAACCGGCGGCTCAGAGTTTGGAATCAAATGAGCGCAATTTGTTTCGAGTTGCGGGCACGTCGTGTTGCGCCAACACAGGTTGCTCTGCCGCGAACGGCGTTGCTGAATCATTCTGTTTGAGTTCTGAATCAAAAATCCCGAACTCGGAATCAATAGAGCGCAATTTGTCTCATGTCCTGAAGACGTGAGATCCATTGCCAACAACCTACCTCAAGCCGTCTCGGGTCAATGAGCGTTATTGCGATGATGACCAAGGATCCATCCCTCCCACCGGCGCACGCCATCGATATCAGGAGCACCTTCGTCACGCCGCCCGTCGACGACGTCGAGCATGCCGAACAGTCCGACGACTGCATCAAAACGGTCCTCACCCGCCTTATCCGCGCCGAACCCCTCTTCGATCATCGGCAGGAGAGCATGAGCGTCGATATCCGGCCGTGCCTCAAGACAAGGTATCATCATCTTCGCTATCCGCTGGCGGTCTCCCTGCCGCCGCTTGCTCCAGCCGCCGCGGGGCATCCCAAGCTGTCGGTAGACGTCGCCAGGATAGGTCTCGGCAATGACACAGCGTTTTGTATCGAGCAGATCTGCCAGCCTACCTTCGAATGGCCAGAGGCCAATGCCGCCGAGGTTTGGGACGATGACTTCCCGCCAACCGCTGATGGCACCCTTGCCGACCTGGTTTCCACCGAGTGTCCAGAACAGCATGCAGGCAGCCTGCCGATCTGCTGTCGCACGCTCGCACAGACGTAGAAGCGCCTGCGGATCGGTCACGCCAAGCGCATTGAAAAGATGAGCGCGCTCAGTCCCGCCGGGACGCGCCGGATAGAACGGGCGGTGGAGGGAGATGCCGCTACGGTGGTCGGCAACGCTGTACCAGTCCGACCAGATACCCGATCCGAACGAGGCAAGGGCTTCACGAAACGAACCAAGCTCGGTGGCACGCGCATAGGCCATGGGAAGACCGATCGGGAAATCGAAGCCGAGGAGCAGAGCGCCTTTCTCCACCGATCTGGCCTTCATCCGGTCAATCAGTGTCGGCGTGTCTCCTACCAGCTCTGGAGCATGGATCTGCCAGCGCGCTCCGTCCCGGATGGCAGCAGCCATCCAGCGCTTCTTCCTGTCCATGCTCCAGTCACAATGGGCGACGACAGCAACATTCATACCTTACTCCCCATCACAATGCGCACCGCAGGCTATCAGCTTCCTTCGGCACGATCACTGTGTTTGAGGAGCTGTTTCACCGCCTTGCCATCGAGCGCCTGGGCATCGAACAGCGCCTTTACCAAGGCATTAAGTCCGACCCTGTTTTCGTTCAGAACCTCCATAGCCCTGGCGAGCGCCCGGTCTAACCGCGCATGAACCCTAGCCGCCAGATCCGGATTTCTGTCGAGCACGGCGGTCGGATCCTTATCGTCGCGATAGAGCAGCGGCTGGATGGCGCCGAAGCCCAGGCTGCGCTCCATGGCGAGCGCCAGCTTCGTCGCCCGCGCCAGATCGCTGTCATCGGAACCACCCGAACCAGACGAGACACTGCCGACGACAATCTGCTCGGCGGCCCTCCCCGCCATCAGCATGGCCAGCATGTCCTCCCGATAGCCGAGCGTGTCGCTGCCGGATGCGGTGAAGCCAAGCTGGCTGTAGCCACCGCCAGCAGGCGCATCAATATTGAGGCTATGGATCGGTCCGAGCCGGAGAGCGTGGTGAACGATCGCATGGCCGGACTCGTGGATCGCAAAGCGCCAGCGCAAATCATACGGCACCTGCGGCCGGTCCATGCGGATGCCTTCCTCGATGTCCTCGTAACGGATCGGTCGCTTTTCGCGCCGCGCTTTCAACCGTGCCTGGCGAACGATCCGCTCGATGTCGGCGCCGGTCAGGCCCATGGCCCGGGTCGCAAGCCGGTTCAAGACTGTCTGGACCGCTTCAGGCGTCACTGGTTCGAGGTGCGTGGGTGTGGTGGTCATTTCGCTGCTCCTTTCCGAGCTTCTCCGGAACTCTGTTCGCCGCTGTCTTCGCTGGCCTGTCTGTTGCAGGCCGATGGCTCATCCGTCATGCCGGTGACGTCGGGCTTCTCCTCACCCATCTCTGTGCTGGCCAATTTCTTGTCCCCGACCAGCGCCGCAACGTCATCGCCGAGATGATAGGCGAGGATTTCCGCGAGCGTGGCGACATCGGGCAGAGGGATCTCGATATGCGTCTCCAGTCTCCCCGAGCGTTTGATCGCGTCATCGATCTGTTCCGGCCTGTTCGTGGCGCCGACAATGACCAGCCCTTCACTCTTCACTGCGCCATCGAGCAGTTCGAGCGCTTTATTGACGACAGTATTCCAGTAGTCGGCGTACTCCTGCGCCGCCGGCTGCCGTTTGCCGATGCCGTCGATCTCGTCGATGAACAGGATCGACGGCGCCAGCGCGCGCGCCTCGGCAAATGTCTTGGCCATTCTGTCGATGACGTCGTTGAGATGCCCGCCCTGCAGCCAGGTGGAAACAGACGTCGCGACCAGCGGAACCTGCAGGCTGTTGCACAGCGCCCGGGCGAATGACGTCTTGCCGGTCCCCGGAGGACCGTAGAGCAAAAGCTTTGTGCTCATGTCCGACCAGGCAAGCGAGCCTGCCCGGTGGTCGGCGAGATCTCCTTTCAGATCCAGCGCCCAGGTCTTGGCCTTGCCATAGCCGGACAGCGTTTCGACCGTCAGTAACGGGCGACCGGGCGCATCGGTATTGTCCAGCGGCTCCGGCTGGATGACCTCGGCGCCGGACGGCTTGTCGCGCTTCCAGCCACCGCCGCCGTCCTTTCCGGAAGAGGATTTCTCTGCCGATGCCGCATCTTTCTTCGACTTCGATGGCTTGCCGGCGTCCGTCGTCGCCGGATCGTCTTCGCCATCGTCGCCATCCCGGGCAGCCAGGCGATTGCGCTCGGTGAGCGAAGCGAGCACTGCGATCACTTCAGTCGCACTGCGGCCCGGCCGGAACGCCAGCACGACGTCGTCGATCGTCAGGTAATGGGCATCGTAGGCACTCGACCACTGCTCGAGAGCAGCAATAGCACTGGCACCATGCATCGCTTCGATCATCGTACTGATGAAGGCGTAGTCCAGCCAGCCGGTGGAGAGATCGATGTCCGCGGCAATGGCGATCTCGGACGGAATGCATTCCGGCTTCTCCGAGATCGCCACGACGGGATAATCCCGCGTCAGGGCATTCGCCAACCGCCGCTGCAGTGCCGTTCCACTGACGCGCCGGACGTTGTCTCCGATGAACTGGATATACGTCCGACCAGTACTCTCCGAGCCTACGAAGCTTGAGTCGTCATAGACATAGTCACCATCAATCCCATTCGGCGCGCCCCCAGCGATGAACCCGGGCACCTCAATCAGCCGCCGCATCGCCGGCTCGAAGCCGGAGATCGGTGCATGCAGCGATACGATGGGCGCCGACATGGCGGCAGCACGCACGATCCTGGCAAAGGGCATGGTGCCATTCTCGATCGCACGGGCCAGCACGATCGCGGCGACGATATTGCTGACCAAGGGTGGCCTCGCCGCCCGGCCGACCAGGCCGACGGCGTAAGCGCGGTGCGCATGATCAGTGGCGGAGACGCGCTCACCGTTTCCGGTCTGCATCCCTCCCGATGGGAACGACACGACGAAGGCTGGAGGCCTCCCATCAGTCACGACGGTGTTGGATGGCTCTGGCGGCGGCAGAAGGTAGCCGCCATAAGTCCGTCGCAGCCACGCCAGATCCTGATCGCGATCTCCGGACAGACGGCACGTATCGAAGGCCGGTTCGTAGCGACGGATAACATGACCGCCGATCTCGACGATTTTCATCTGCAGCAGACCATTGCGATGGGCATTGCGCTGAGCCTCACTACGGGCGATGCGCTCGAGGCGGTGAATGAACAGGCGGGCGATTTTACTCATCAGTTTTGCCCTCCGCGGTTTCGGCAATAATTGCCGAACCGAGCCCGAGCAGATCCCGCGTCCGGGACGCGCGTTTCCTCAGACTGCCCGGTTCCGGCCGGAGACGCTCGCGAACCTTGCGACGCTTGAACTGGACTGCGGCGTTGCGGCTCCGCTTGGCGAGCCAGTCGATGACCAGCCGGCAGGCGGGATCGCCCTGCTCGACGTGTGCCAGTAGGTGGGCGATCACGCGTGGTGGTACGATGCCGGTCAGGCCGTCTGCCGTTCGAACATGGCCAAGCGCGAGGCCGATGAGGACCGCAGGGTCGTCGGCAGTCCCTCGATTGGCAGCGGAACTCCTGGCGCGGAGGAGCGCATCGTGGGGACGGTGGCAGTCGAGTGTCGGCTGGGCATCGGGGGTAACCGCGTCGCAACGCATGTGCGGCAGCCCCTCCGGATGAGTGTCGGAAGACATGGGTGCTCCTTGGCCGAACCGCTTCGGGTTCGGCGCCAATGAGATGAAGGAAGGATGGGGAAGCCATGGCCTCTGGCCATGGCGGTCGACGTCCGATGCCTGACGGCAAGCGTCAGGGCACGGCGTTCAAGCCATCAGGACACTTGGATCAATGCGCCGCCGGACGACGGGCATAGCCGACGCGGAAGAAGACCGGGCGCGGTTCATCGTCTTCGATGGCGTTGGCCGGATCGAAGCGGTCATCGTCCCACGGATCGCGAGGCAAATCGTCGTCGAACGATCGAGCAGCCATCTCTTCCTCGAAGGTCCGGCTCGGGCCGTTCAGGTTGATCCGCGATGGTTTCGGGGCGATCGATGAAGCTCCTGTATCGACCGCGGCCGCGACCAACCGCCCGTCGACCCCGATCGCCTTGCGCGCTTCGACTTCGAGAAGTTTCTGCACCCGGAGACCGAAGCGGCGGCGCAGTTCGGCCATGCAAGCCGCGGCACCATCGATCTCCAGGAGGTCGTCGATCTCGGAGAGCGCCCAGACCCCGTTGGCATGATCGCTCGGGCGGCTGGCGCCATCGACGATCGCGACTTCGACCGTATCAACCATCAACCGCTTCTGGGTCTTGTAAAGCCAGTCCGGCAGAACCATCGCCGAGGCCATCATCTTGATCTTCAACTCCTCGAGGCGGCTCGTATCGCCATAGGACGCGAGCGAACGCTTGAGGTCGAGAATGTAGGCCGTGTGCCGGGCACGATTCACGATGATCAGGTCCGGCGTGTAGCTGCCTTTGGCCGGTGCCTCGCAATCGAGCTTGATGCCGTCGAGGCTTGCCCAGTTGTTACCGGAGACTGCTTCAAGCGCCGCCTTGACCAGCGGCAGCTTCAACGACTGCGTCAAGACGAGGACGTTCGGGTTGGCTTGCGCCAAACGGTCGACCGCCTGCTCCAACAGCTTGCCTTCCCGGAACGACACCGCCCGGACGAGTGAGGCGATGTTGACGTAATGACCAAGGATCTCGTCCTCAGTCGGCTCGCCATCCACGATGGCGGCAATGGCGCGATCGATCAGCAGATCAAGCTCGGCCTCGACATCGGCGAAGCGAACCAGATGCGGATGACGGCGCAGAACCGCAGGCTCTCGGATCGAAGCCACAGCCTCAACCGCATTGCGGCCGAAGCCGAACGGGCGCGGGCGGGATGTAGCAGCCGCGGCGGCTTCGCTGGTGTTGATGATAGAACGGAGAACTTCCCCATAGGGAACAGAAGCGGTATTCGTGCTCATAGCCCGATTCCTTCTTGTACAAGGTTGACGGTCAGGCCCTTGTCGATGTTGCAAGCATCGGCTTGGGCCGCTTTGTTCCGGCCATCCGGAACGTCCGTAACCTGGCAGGACCCGAGGTCGGGCTCAAGGACCCCACAGCAAAAAAGAGAACGAAGCCGGTACAAGGTTAACGCCGGGCTCACGGTCCCCGAACTGGATGCGATCGAAAATCGCAAACCGGATTTCATTGCCGTAGAATTCAGGCTGATCCGGAAAATGAGAAAGGGCCGACGAGCGGCCCTCTCGAACTCGATGGCAAGACCCGTAGTCCGGCCTTCCAAGTCAAACCGTGGCGGACGGTGGCGAGGTCGACTTGACCTTGCTCAAGATCGCCGGACGCTGGAAACGCTTCTCGGTCTTGGCCAGGGCTTCCGTCAACGTCGGGATCGTTTCCGCCTCCGTCTTCTCCGGTAACGACAAGTCGATCGTCGCGTCCATGCCAAATGCCGCCGCCATCGACGTCAGCGTATCTTCGATCGATGGCGCACCGGCTGCCTCCGGCACCGGGCCCTCGGGAGTCTCGACCACCAGTGCTTCCGCCGTAGGCACCGCGAGGTTAGAGGTTTTCGCGTTCGGGACCGTTAAAAGGGGCTTCTTCGAAGTCGCCCACTCCAGGGTCGGCACAACATCCGTTTTCAGCCATGTCCGAAGCTCAGCCTTGTCAGGCCACGAGGTACCACTGCCCATCTTGTAAAGCAGTGCGCTGACCGCTGCCCAGTGAGAGCCAGCAGGCAACCGAGTCGAGTCAATTACGTAGGCAGCTCGGGGGTTCGGAGTCACGAACTCTGCGAGGCTCTCCAGCTCGCGGTGGGCAAGACGCGCCGTAAGCGCTGTCTTTTCGACAAGCCTCTTCTTGACGATGTTGTTTTTCGGCAGCGCGTCTTTGACATGCTTACGGATCTCCTCAAGGTGCCCCACGAATGACTTCATGCCATCGCGAACCTTGATTGCGATAATCGCCTTGAGTCCCTCGATCCCACCGGCATCATAGGGATCAACTTCCGGATTTTCATCGACGTCCGACTTCGACCCGGCGAGCATTGCCGTAACATCCTGAACCCGCAGCCGATCCCGCGTGCTGGCAAACTCGATGATCTGTTCGACCTGCTCCGGTGTGGCAGCACTCATCTTTCCAAGCACGGTCGGACCAACAGCAAGCGCCACGAGGATCGGCTTATAGGCCTTCAAGTTGCGGAACACAGCACGCATCGCACGGGTGTGGCGCGCGGCGTAGCCGCAGCACTGGACGGCCCATTTCTCCAGGGTGCCTTCCGGCAGGAGCAAGGCGATTTTTTCGAGACGCTCCCCGAATTCAAAGGCTTCTTCCGTCGACCTGCGCCGCGCACCGATGAGGAGCTTGGCCTCGTCCTCAAGCAGGATCTTCAGATCATCGCCGATCGAGTGCTCTTCATAAAAGGGACGGGCGGCAGAGGCAGAAGCGGATGTTTTATTGATGTTCTTCACAGTCTATCTCCTTGTGTATTTGCGATCGTAAGATGCTTCGACCTTACGAAACTATTATCGCACACCACCTCAAGAAACAAACCAACCAAAGGTTTTGCAATAATTTGTTGCCAGAATTTATACATCAGGAAATACTATATATACTTGAAGAGCGAGCACTTTGCCCCCTCTGTCGAAGAATCTTGCTTTTCGTTGAGGCAAGTAACGCTTACACTTAATACGAGCGCCGCAGCCAGCGTTCCATGGCCACGGTTCATACCGGCAACGTCCCTTTCAACATTCTGCCTGGCCTGGTAGCGAAAACGGACTGGCAATGATTTTCTGCGCGAAAGATCGCATTCATGGCGAAAGCAATTCTGACGACCAAGGTCGACCCGACTTATGACGACCTTCCGGAGCAGCGGTATCATTTTCCGCGCACATATCTGCGGCAGGTCGAGGCAGCGCGCGGAGACTGGATCGTCTACTACGAGCCCCGGCGGCCGAGCGGCGACTTGATGAAGACGGGCGGCAGACAGGCTTATTTCGCGACGGCCAGGATCGCCGACATCATCGAGGATCCATCAAAAGCCGATCATTTCTATGCGCTGATCGAAGATTTTCTACCCTTCGATCACGCCGTCCCATTCAAGGAGGCGGACCAATATTATGAGAGCGGCCTGCGCAAGGACGACGGCTCCACGAACAAGGGAGCGTTCGGTCGCGCCGTCCGTAACATTCCGGACGCAGAATATGACCTGATCCTCGCCGCTGGGTTTGCGCATGTGCTCGGCAAGCGGGATCGGGAACGCCCGGCACCTGATCCGGTCGAGGAGGCGCGGATTGGCTTTGGCCATAACCCGCAGATGCCCTATGAGGCCGACAGCATCGACCGTCGGATCGTGTCGCAGGTGCTGCAGCGTCCCTTCCGGGACCGGGCGTTCTCCGTGGCGATCAAGTCGGCCTATCAGGATACCTGCGCCGTCACCGGCCTCAAGCTGATCAATGGCGGTGGACGCTCGGAGGTGCAGGCCGCACACATTCGTCCGGTAGCCGCTGGCGGGCCGGATAGTGTCCGCAATGGTCTGGCACTATCTGGAACCGTGCACTGGATGTTCGACCGCGGCCTGATCTCGGTCGATGACGATTACGGCTTGTTGATCGCTAGCGGTGGTGTTCCCGACACCGTTACGCGGCTCATCAATCCGGAGCGACGGCTACTGGTGCCAGCACGCGCCGACGAGCGACCGCATTCGCAGTTTCTGCAGTATCACCGTGAGAAGGTGTTCAAGGGGTGATGAGGCGGAAATGATTTCCGCAGAACCGGAAGCCGCCCTCGCCTGTTGTTCTGCGGACGTCTCATTTGGGGCCGATGGCAGGCTGGCGGCTTTTCGGAAGCGCGTTCAAGAGAGCAGACACGCGTTTGCGTTCGAGAGAGAATTAACTTGAACTGCGTCCGGTGCAGCACCTCTGGCAGGCGAATCCCAGCCTTCCGGCGTCCCATCAGGACGCCGACAGCTCTTTTGCGACCGCGACGAAGTAGTCAGGGTATGTACTTAGAACGGCCAGCACAGCATCGAGATTGGCACGACATACTTTCTTCACGGCAAACCGATCCGCTGTGCCAGGGAATACCGCGGCCAATTCCTGCGCCACAATGCGATCCGCGAAGCCCGCCTCATAAAATGCGTTTGCTTCATCGCTCGCCAAGCCGTTCTTGACCTGGCGTTGCACCGACGCGACGGAGTCGCGGAGGTCTTGGCTCACCGCTTCAGCAAGATCGGTGATCGACGCCAAGATCATCGCTAGGTGATAACCGAACCCATCCTCACACATGGCTACGGCGTGTTCAGCGGTGGGCCAGTTGTTGCCGATCTTTACGCCTGCAGCAGTGAGTCCGGCCTGAATGTCCGCAAAGTTACCACCTGACATCCAAAGCTTCAGCGCAGGAAGGACTACCTGCTGCACATCGAGCGACCTCAATGACTTTGCGGTGACGAATGGGAGTGCTTGCTCGACAACCAGTTCAAGCAACATGCCGTCCGCCGCCGCTTGGAGGAGCGTCTCCTGGTTCGCAGTGAGCCATGCGCTAAGAAGTTTGATGTCGGCAGGCGGCAGAGGTGACTTGCGTATGAGCGCCCGGTAATCCGCGTCCGCATTGGTTCTAAGCTTTTCTGCGATCGCAGCGAAAACCTGAAGAAGCTTTTCGCGTCTTTCTTTATCCGCCAAATGGTAGGCCAAAGTATTTGCAGCTAGGTCCTCAACTTTCTTATCTACGTCGGGATCGTCGACGTCGACGTGTGTTGCAAGATAGGCAGCGATGCTCTGTATCGCCCGTGCGCGTCCGGCGAGGTAATCGCGAAACTCGCTTGTACTCACGATTGGATGCTTCGCTATGACCGAGGCAACGACAGCGTCAATGCTGTGGGTGTCCGCGAACACGAGGTCCAACCACTCTGGGTCGGCGCTCAGTACCACTGGTGGCACGGTCTGTTGATAGTCGTCGAACACCTCCATGATGCTGCTTCGGCTCGGCTCAGCGTTCTTTGCATCGAGAAGTTTTTTTGCGGCATCCCAGCGCCAGCGTTGGTAATAGCTGTCCTTCCCGTCGAAAATTTCCGCCGCAGCGAAAATAACGCTGCTCTCCGTGTGCATCCCGGCCCGACCAGCCCGACCCATAAGGTTGTGGAAGTCTCGGACCTTGATCTTCTCTCTACCTTGCTGAGTAGCGGTAACGATTAGGTACTTGATGGGGAAGTTTACGCCCTGGGCCAGCGTGGAGGTGCACACAACAAATCGCGCGTGGCCTTCCTTCATGGCATGCTCGACCGTCAACCTAAGACCATGTGGAACATTGGCATGATGGGCCAGGACGCCGTAAGCGGCGCCCGCCGCGACATCTGCATCTGCCCCCATCTGGCGGGCAAACAGGCTCGAGATCTTTCCGAGTTCAGTTGCATTAGAAAAGGCGAGTGGGGCGTCAAACGGTACCTTGCGCGCGAAGATCTCCGAAATTCGCCGACAGGTCTTGCTGACGCTGCCCTTCTGCCCGCAGAAGACCGCCACGCTGCCGTTTGGAACGAGGTGCAGGCCCAGGTAGAGCCCGATCTCGGTACTCTGGGTGGTGTCATTCTTACCATTCCGCTCGGGGAATGCCCGCGCGGCTTTCTCTTTGGCAGTCAGCTTTTGCAAAGCGACCGGAGCGATGACGCGGGGTACGAAGAACTCCAACTCTTCGGGATCGGTCGGCTGTACGTACTGAAGTTGGCCGCGTTCCGTTTTCCAACTGGCAAATGCGATGCTCTTCGCCGTCGGTAGCATACCTTCGCCTCCCACAAGGCCGTTCTGATCGCGGATTAGCCACGCCGCAATCTCCGGTGCGTTTCCGATCACCGCCGAAATCAGCACAACCTGCGCATCGCCTTTCAGCGTCATTCGAAGCGACGACAACAGGAGCTCGTAGGTGGGCCCGCGTGCGAACCCCTCAAATTGGTGGCCTTCATCATAGACTATCAGCCCGATGCGCTCGGCAAGATCGGGGGCTCGACGAAGCATGTACAAAAGCTTCTCCGGCGTCACCACGATGATGCTTTTTTGCGCGTACAGTTCATGGAGTTCGACGTCGAAGAGGTACGAATCCGATACCTCGTCCAGCAGAACATCCTCGCCGGCGAAGGCTTTCACAATGTCTGTTCGTATATCGTGGCATAGTGACCGAAACGGCGCGACGATGACCGCAAGCGATGTCCGCTTCGACAGGAACGCTGCACGAATGATTAGCTCAGTCGCCCGCGTCTTCCCCGCGCTTGTGGGCATCTGAATGACCGCGGGCCGCCCTTTCAAGAGCCCCGCTTCACAGATGCGCTGCTGCGCTGGCCAAAGCTCCGTCGGGAAATTTTGCTTGAGAAGCGCCGGTGCCCAGGCATCAAGTGGGAGGCCAGAGTAGGGTGGTATGAGGTTGCGCGCTGAATTACGGATCTTCCTTGCGCACAGCGAAACTACCAGATCCCCGTATAACAACTCCCTGGGCGTGCCGGTCGCGTACACCTGCTCTCGCAATGTGGAACACATGCCGATGATTTCAGCTTCGTCACCCTCAAGGGCGAAGTGTCGACGTAAGGCAGTGATCAGCCTCTGCGCCAAGCCGCCATGTGCCGTGTCGGTCGGGAAGTCCGAGTAGTCGCCTCGAAGAATTCTGAAGGCAAGGAGAGCCAGACCGCCACCAACGTTGCTTGGCGGCGCCTCAGACCGCCGCACGACAACGGTCGCGTTACCAACCGCCTCAGACAGATAGTAAGAACAGGCGCACAACAGCGAAAATTCAGCGGTGACATCGGCGTCCAACTGAGCTTCAAGGTAAGCATCGAAGAACGTCGCAGAGAATCGAACCATTTCGGCGATGGAACCATCGTCATCGGTCCAAGTCTCAGGGCGACCGTCAAAATCTGTCTCCACGAACTGGCGGGCAAGCGCCGCCGCGGCATCGCCCAGTATGCCTAGCGCCAGCGAGAAGAGCATTTTCGGATCGCGTGGCAGTGCATTGTAGCTGGCGGGCGGAACGCGAAACTCGTGCATCTTCGCGCGGGCGCGTACGGTCGAGAGCACATTGATCGAACCGGCTTCAGGCTTCATTTGCCGCCCTTTCGTACAGGGCGTGTACAAGCTTCATCATTGAGATGCCCTTGATCACGACGAGCTTCAGATTGCTCCTGTTCGGATGCTTGGAGGCGTCTGCCTTATCGATTTCCATTTTCGCCAACACGTCGGCTTCAAGCACGGCCGACGCGCCACTGACGCGTTTGAATGGACGGTCGATAACATCCTGAAATCGTTCAACTACAAGCGCTTTCTCCCTGTCCTTGAGGAGCAGACGTTGTTTGATGGCGCTCAGTGTAGTGGCGTCGCGCAGCAGGTCCTTACCGGAGTCATTGATCGCCGTCTGGAGCCGATTCTCCTTGGTCGCGCTAAGTCCCGCCTTGGCTTCCATCGTAAAAAGTTCGTCGTTGGGGTCGACCTTCCCCGAGAACTTAAATCCCACGATGTCGGTACCCGGATCGGAAACGTTCGGGTTTTTTCGACCTTCATAACGATGTTCGCGCGGGCACCAATAGCCAAGAACGTACTCTAGGAAATCGGCAACCAATATCTCTCCGAAGTCGCCCGACCTAGTCGCTGGCCCGAGTCCCGCCGCCCCATCTGGAAACTTCGTGTCCAGCAGGAACTGCGCCTTTGACTTACCAGTGCCGGACACTAGGTCGGGAAGCTCCAAGTCCTTGCAATAATGCTCTCGGAAGTGTTTGGACCAAGCGGACATGATCGTTTCATCCTGTTCGTAATTGAACTCCCAGATGCTTACGATGGAGCCGTCCGCGGTCTTCACGGTCTCTCCGGTGTCCTTGAACCAGGAAACATGCGACGGATTGGTCATTCTTTTATAATACCTACGACTCATAGTATTCGCGAGCGGCTACTTCTTCGCATAATTGCTTAGGCGCGTCAGCATCTGGTCAGCGATTCCGCAACTCGGCGGCACCTCCCGATGCACAATCTCTTCGAGAAGCCTACCAACTTTTTTCTCGGGATGCGGACCGTTGCGCAGGATCCGTGAGCCGAAATGTGAATTTGATCCTAGCAGAGGTCGGAATGCTTTCAGAGGGCTAGAGCCGCTTCCTGCCGCTTCCCGTGGGCCGCATCACACCTCCTTCCACATGCGTGAAAGGAACGGCAGCTTTCAAGACGAGACAGCTATAGCCTCAACGGCAGAAAGGAAGGCGCAAAGCTGCCGCACGCTCTATCGCTGCAGCACCGCAAACACGAGATCCGAAAGCGGAAATTATTTCCGCTCCTCCGGTCCTGTTGACTGATACCCAAAGCCGGGGCACAGAGGTGACTTCCACGATCGCTCGCGATGGGAAAACAGAGGGAAATCAAAGGCTATTTTGATAAGCCTTTGAAATCATGCGAGAATCCAGGTTCTCCAGGCGAGCTATTTTTGGTCGGCTTCCCGCTCGCAATGAGCGTCCGTTTTTTACAGAAAAAAGCGACGCCTTCTCAACGACTTGAGCAATCCTGGCTGCGGTTCTTAAGTCGATCCGTCGTGCTGAAAAAGGTCCTCTTAATACTGGCTGGGGACCCGCAGCAATGGCTGCTCTGGGGCCGAAGGCAGGCTGTCCGGTCTTTAAGGCGGAGCATGAAACAGCTTCCATCAGCGGGGGCTACGTCCATGACCGCTTCCGACCTCACTCTATAGCTGATCGGTATATCACTGTCGGCGCAGCATCTCTCACGTGCAATGCGAGAGATGCCTGATAACTGCTGGAGTCATCCGTCAGGCTACATGGCGTGGCCAGGTGCGAGGCCGCTCGAGGCAAATGCCATCCACACCGCCATGGCAATCATCATCAGATTCTCCGTGAGCGAGATGAACCCCAAGGGCACATTGCTGGATCCGCCAACGCACGCGCACTTCAATTCGCGCCTGTCGATATAGACGGCCTTGAAGACAGAGACGGCGCCTATGGTGCCGATGACCAGTGCCAGTGGGACAGAGAGCCAGTTTGCCACGCCCGCCACCATCAACACCCCGGCCAGACCCTCCGCATACGGATAGATGTAGCTATAGGGCACCCAACGCTTGGCGAGCAGGTCATAGTTCAAGAACATGGTCGCGAAGCTTTCGACATTCTGCAGCTTCAGCATCGCCAGCACGACCATCGAAAAGGCAATGAACCATTCCGCAGACCGCATCGTGAACGGGCTGCCGAGGACCGCGTGGCTCGCGGCCATGGCCATCATCGCCGTCATGATGAACAGAACGATGACCGGGCGGTAGGTCGTGGCCTTGGGATCGGCAACGGGCTTTCCGAGGAACCGCCGCAGGTCGTCATAACCACCCACGCGACTGCCGCTGATGAACACTTGCGGGGTCGTCTGGACGCCATGCTGCCTCTTGAAGGCGTCGGTTTCCTCGCGCGTCTTCAGGTGATGATCCTCGACCTCGTATCCGGACCGCCGAAGCAGGTCCCTGGCTTTCAGGCCGTAGGGGCAGGTATGCTCCTCGGTGACCATCCGATAGAGAATGGCCTTTTTCTCGAGCGATGCGCTATTTGTCTTGTCCAACATTTCACGTCTCCTTCGTCTTGTGAAACCGTTGGCAGGACAATACGTTCCGTACCATGGTACGGAGTCAAGCGCCCATGGACATGACGATCGGAAAATTCGCCGCGACGGGCGGCGTTGGGGTGGAGACAATCCGCTTCTATCAGCGCAAGGGCCTTCTGCGAACCCCGAAACGGCTGGAGGGGGGCAGGCGATACGGACGTGAAGACGTTCGGCGGCTGCTTTTCATCAGGCGGGCCCAGACCGCAGGATTTACGCTCGAGGAGATCCGGGAACTGCTCGATCTTGATGCAGGAGAAGACAGGGATCGTGCGCGCGAGGCAGCAAGAAGCCGCCTCGGCGCCCTGAACGTCCGGATCGCGGAACTCAATCGCACGCGTGAGGCTCTGGAACGCCTCATCAAAGAATGTTCCTCAGGCAGCGGTGGCCCCTGCCCGATCCTCGCGTCCTTCGGACTTTAGGAACCCGATGTCCGTGCGGCACATGGAGAACGCCCGGCGCAAACGTCCATGCGTGAGACCTGAAGGTCTCTTAACCGGGATTGACCGCTAGATAGACATAAGGCTTCGATCCGTCGCGGGGGACTGCGATGACGTCATAATTCGCGCCCGGGTCATTGCCCATGCCCAGCGAGCCGGACGGCATTCCCGCCACGGCAAGGCCGGCAAGCGGGGGACGTTCGCGCAGCAATCGTTCGGCAGCCTCCAGCGGCACGTGACCTTCCAGATAGTAACCCTTGATTTTAGCCGTATGGCAGCCCCAAAGTCCCGACGGAACCTCGAAACCGGCTTTGACGGCATCCATATCCGGCTCGTTGACGGTTCTGACCACGTATCCGGCCTTGCTGTAGGCGGATGCCCAGGCAGCGCAGCATGCGCAGCCCGCGTCCTTGTGAACTGTCATGGTATAATTTGACGTCAGGGCGCTGCCCGGGGCGGCAGCCACCGCGGCAGCCAGATAGAGGAATGTTCTGCGCTTCATGTCCAACTCCTTGCGTATTCTGTTGCAATCAGGTCGTCACACTCTGCCTCGCAAGCAGCGCGAAACCGCGCCCACCTAAAAGGCCCCGGCCGGCTTGGCATGCCGGCATTCGCTCCGTTCGAAACGATCAGTGCGAGCCGTGCCCGCCGTGTTCCTCTTCGGTGGTCTCGATCGAGGCGCCTTTGAATACCTCCGCCCGCTGCTGCCCTTCGACCACGAGCTTGCCGACCAGTCCACGTGCTGCCCGCGACAAGGCATGGTCCACAAGCACGTATTCTCCAGGAATGTCGAGGGTCAGGTCGACCACGGCCGCCCCGCCCGGCGGAACGGAAATCGTCTGCACATCCGTCAACGGTTCGGTCGTCAGGGATGCCAGTTGATAGGCCTTGTCGAAGATCTCGCCGATGACATGGAAGCTCGAGGTCTTGTTGGGTCCGCCGACGCCAAAATAGATGCGAACGGTCTCGCCGACCTTGGCCGTCAGCGCATTGTCGCCGGTCAGCGCATTGGCCGCGCCGTTGAACACGTAATATTCCGGCGTCTCGTCCATCAGCCTGTCCAGGCTCTCGGTCAGCTCGCCCTTCGTACCGTAAGGCTGCGAGGTGTAGACCTCGCCCTGCATGACGTAGAATTCCCGGTCGACAGGCGGAAGGCCCTGCTCGGGCTCGACGAGGATCAAGCCATACATGCCGTTGGCGATGTGCTGCGCGGCAAGCGGCACGGCGCAGTGATAGACGTAGAGCCCGGGCTTCAGCGCCTTGAAGGTGAAGCCTTTGGTTTCCCCCGGAGCGGCGTCGGTCGCCACCGCCCCGCCACCCGGGCCGGTGACCGCATGGAAGTCGACGCTGTGACGCTCGCTGCTGTCGGCCAGGTTGTTGAGCTCGACCTCGACGGTATCTCCCACTCTGGCGCGAACGAACGGGCCGGGCACTTTTCGGTTGAACGTCCAGTAGTGATAGGTCGCGCCGTCGGCAAGCCTGCCCGTCACTTCGATGGTGTCCAGTTTCACCTTGATGGTTTCGGGGCCGGCCCGCTTTACCGGAGCCGCAAGATCGGTCGCGGCCCGCACGATGTCGAGCGGAGCCGCCGCTGTTCCGTTTTCCGCCGGGTGACTATGGCTTCCGCCGGCCCATGCCGGCGCCGTTGCCGACAACAGGATAAGGGCGGAGGCCAAGGAAGTAGGCTTGTGTCGGGTCATCTGAATGTCCTGGGTTGAGGGAGCCTCATCATCAGATCCATTGAAGACCACGGCTTTCGCTTGATCCTTGCTGTGTCGCAAAGAGCCGGCCCGCTCGCGCTTTTGTGATAGCTTTTCACGGAGAGGGCCGCTTCGCGACCTCAGAACTTGGCCTGCGCGGTGGCGCCATCGGGGGCGGCGATCTGGACGGCGCCTTTCACACCTTGTGGGACCGGTGCGGGCGACGTGCCAATGAGACGATTGCCTTCGCTTGGGGTGAGCGCGAAGCGCTGCGGGCTTCCGTCGATCAGCAGGATGGCATTTCCGCTGTAGCCCGCCGCCGGCACCGGCTGGTCAGCCGCGTCGAAGAGATAGACGCTCACCTGCTCCGTGCCAGCGACGACCAGCTCGATATGGTGATTGGCTCCCGCATCGACCTTGAGACCACCATTGGGTCCGGGACTAGGCGCGTGGGCATGGGCCGGCAAGACGCCCATCGAGACAATCAGAAAGAGGGCAAGAAGGCTGCGACGCATGGGTATCTCCTTGTGGGATCAAAAGGCTTCGATTGCGCTGGCGGGCGTGCCGCGCGGTGAATGTGTCTGCTCTATCTGGCTGCGGGCCTGTTCCACGAGGCGCTCCAGGGGCTTGCGCCCGTAGCGCAGGAACAGGGTTGGCGTGAGCAGGGTGTCGAGGACGGTTGCTGTCACCAGACCGCCGAAGATGGTGATGGCGACCGGATGGAGGATCTCCTTGCCCGGCGCCGTCGCGTCGATCATCAAGGGAACCAGGGCGACGCCTGCAGACAGGGCCGTCATCAGGACGGGGGTGAGGCGTTCCAGCGAACCGCGCATCACCAGTTCGCGCCCGAACGGCAGATCTTCCTGAATTGCGAGATTGATGTAGTGGCTGATCTTCAGGATGCCGTTGCGTGTCGATATCCCTGTCAGGGTGATGAAACCAATCATGGACGCGACGGAGAGCGGCTGGCCCGCGATCCAGAGTGCCATTACCGACCCGATCAGTGCCAGCGGCACGCTCGCCATGATGATCGAGACGAACAACACCGAGCGATAGCGGGAATAGAGGATCGCGAAGACCATCGACAGCGACAGGATCGACAGGAGCCCGATCGTTCGCATCGATTCCTCCTGCGCCTGGAATGTACCCTCCAGGTTCACGAAAAAGCCGGGAGGCAGGGTCGAGGCAGCGATCACCCTTCGGATCTCGGCGATGACGGTCGCCATGTCGGCTTCGCCATCCGTGTTGGCGAGCACCACCACACGGCGCTTGCCGTTCTCCCGAAGGATCTGGTTCGGGCCATCCGTCTCCCGCACCTCGGCAATCTGGCTGATGGGGATCCAGCCAACGGGGGTTTCGATCAGAAGATCCGCGAGACCCTTCGTGCTGCGTGTCTCGTCCTCGAGCCGGAGCACGACATCGAAACGCTTGTTGCCGTCGACGATGCGGGAGACGATGGTTCCGTTGGAAAGCCGTTCGAGCTGCTCGGTCACGCTGGCGGGCTGGACGCCGTAAAGGGCGGCGCGCCGGTAGTCGACGATGACTTCGAGATGCGGAATACGCACCTGCTTTTCGACCTGAAGGTCAACGATCCCCGGAATCTCGTCGAGCTTGCCACGAAACTCCTCGGCAAAGCCGCGGATGGCATCCAGATCCTCGCCGTAGATCTTCAGCGCGATCTGGGCGCGGACCCCCGAGAGCATGTGGTCCAGACGATGCGAGATGGGCTGCCCGACATTCGTCGCGACCGGGAGCACGGAAAGCCGCGATCGGATGTCCGCGATGATCTCGTCTTTTGAGCGTCCCTCGGCCGTCAGCGCCACTTCGATCTCCGAGGAATGGACCCCTTCGGCATGCTCGTCGAGTTCCGCTCGGCCGGTGCGGCGGCCGACCTGCTCGACTTCCGGGACCTCCATGATCAACCGCTCGGCGATCAGGCCGACGCGATGGCTCTCCGCAAGCGAGATCCCCGGATTGAAGAGCATGTTGATGGTCAGCGTCCCCTCGTTGAAGGGCGGCAGAAACGACCTTGGCAGTTGGGTCGCGAACATAACGGCGGCAAACACACCTGCCAGTACAGTCGTCATCAGAATCTTCGGGTGACCGAAGGACCAGTCCAGAAGTCGCCGGTTCGCCTTCTTCAGCACGCGGACGATGACGCCCTCGTGCTCGTCCAGGCGCTTGAGCCCCGGCAGCAGGTAGTAGGCCATAACGGGCGTGAGGGTGATCGAGACAACGAGCGATGCCAGGATCGAGATGATATAGGCTTGGCCGAGGGGAGCAAACAGCCTGCCTTCGATCCCGGACAGGGCGAACAGAGGTACGAAGACGAGAACGATGATCATCGTGGCATAGACGATGCCGGAACGGACCTCCTGGCTCGCGGAAACCACGACCGCAAAGACGGTGCGCGGATTGCCTTTCTCCCGGTTCTCCCGAAGACGACGGAAGATGTTCTCGACATCGACCACAGCGTCGTCGACCAGTTCGCCGATCGCGATCGCCAGCCCTCCGAGCGTCATCGTGTTGATCGACAGCCCGAGGAGATGGAAGACGATTGCGGTGACAAGAATGGAGACGGGAATGGCCGTGAGCGAGATCGCGGTGGTGCGGGTGTTCAAGAGGAAGGCGAACAGGATGATGGCGACCACGACGATCGCTTCGGCGAGGACCTTCTGGACGTTGCTGATCGAGGTTTCGATGAAGTTGGCCTGCCTGAAGAGCACCTGGTCGGCTTTCACGCCTTCGGGCAAGGTCGCGCTGATCTCGCTGAGTGCTGCTTCAACTTCGCGGGTGAGCTGAACCGTATCCACGTTCGGCTGCTTCTCCACCGAGACGATCACGGCGGACTGACCCTGATAACCGGCATCGCCTCGCTTCAGACGCGCTGCAAACGACACGTCCGCGACCTGACGCAACAGGACCGGCTGCCCCTCGACCGTCGCCACCACGATACCTGCCAGATCCTCGATGTTTTGCGTGCGGCCCACGTTCCGGATCAGGAACTCGCGGCTGTACTGGTCGGTGAAACCCCCGCCCGTGTTCGATCCGAACTGGGCAAGCGCCTGCTCGATCTGTTCGAAGGAGACGCCCAGCGCACGCATAGCGGCCGAATTCGGAGAGACCCTGTATTGCCGAACCTCGCCGCCGATCGGAATGACCTGGGCAACACCGGGAATGCTCAGGATTCGCGGGCGAACCGTGAAATCCGCCAGCTCCCGCAGTTCCATCGGCGAGACGCCTACCGGACCCGTCACGGCGATCAGCATGACCTGGCCCATGATCGAGTTTATCGGCCCCATCTGCGGAACGACATTGGCGGGAAGCTGTGGCTGGACGAGGGAAAGACGCTCCGCGATCTGCTGGCGATTGCGATAGATGTCGGTATCCCAGTCGAATTCGACATAGATGATCGACAGGCCGACGCCGGATGTCGAGCGGACGCGGCTCACGCCCGGCAGGCCGTTCATCTGGGCCTCGAGAGGATAGGTCACAAGTTGCTCGACCTCCTCCGGCGCAAGACCTTCGGCTTCCGTCATGATGGTGACGGTGGGGCGGTTGAGATCCGGAAAAACGTCGACCGGCAAGCGGGTAGCCGTGAATGCCCCGTAGATCATCAAGACGGCGGCGATGGCCAGCACGAATAGGCGGCTCTTCAGCGATTGCGTGACGAGAAAATTGAACATCTGCGCCTCAACGAATCTGGTTCAGGAGTTCGGCGCCCTGCGTGACGATGCGCTTGCCCGGTTCGATTCCGGACACGATCAGAATACGGTCCCCGTCCAGCGGCTCCGTGCGGACCTCCCTCGGAACGAAGCGCTCCGCATTGGTGTGCTCATAGACGAGCGACTGGCCGTTCGAACCGCGAAGGACGCTGGTACGCGGAACGGCGATGCCGGCGCGTTCATCTGTCGTAGAGGACAGCACCGTCAGCAATTGTCCTGCCCGGACACCTTCCGGCTTGTCTTCGACGCTGAAATGGATCGGGATCGCCTGATTGCGATCGGCAAGCCCACTGCCGCGATAGGTGAGCGAGGCCGTGCGGCCGTCACTGAACTTGCCTCTGGCCGTACCCACGACCGAATGGGCTTCGAAGCTCAGGGCCTCCACCCAGTACCGCGAGGGGTCGACGATCTGGAAGATGACGGTGTTCGGCTCGGCGATCTGTCCGGCCACCGCCTGTGCCGCAGCGATCACACCCGAGACCGGCGCGGTAAGTTTCTCCGCCGCCGTCGGCGCTTGTTCGAGATTGGCGCGCCGCGCGCGAAGGCCCTGCAACTCTAGCCTTGCGTCCTCGATTTCGCCCCGCGCGACCACGGATTGAAGCCGCTCGAAGCGTTGCAGTTTTCGCTCGACCAGCATGATCTCCTGATCGAGCTCGTGGGCTTGCTGCTGCTGGCTGGTGAAGTCGGCCGCACCGATGGAGGGCTGCACGAGCGCCAGCACGTCACCCGCCGAGACGCGGGCGCCAAGTTGAGGAAAGCCGCCGGGAGGCGGCAAAAGCCGTCCGGAAACCGATGCCTGTACGTAGCCCGAAGTGCTCGGATCGGGGATGACCCGTGCCGGGAGCTCGACCGTTCCAGGATGTGTCGCGTGTTCGGTGAAGGTCGTGCGTATGGCAAGGATGCGCTGCGTGGTCTTCGGCACGAAGATGGATCCATCGGCGAACCGCTGGGCAATGTCGCGTTCATTGGGGCGCGTGGTGGCGCCAATCGAACCTGCCGCTTCCGCATCAGGCGAGCCAGCCCAAAACAGGATCATCGCTGCCAAGACCGCCGGAGTGGCGCTCTTGCGACGCCGAAACACGGCGGAGAGCACCAGGCCGATCACGACGCCGGCGCCGCCAACGGCCCACAGCGTCACGTCTTGCCGCTGGAGCCTGGAGCCGAGTTCCTGAGCCCAGGCCGTGCCGATCAGAAGTCCGTCCCAATTGGCGACAGGCGCCGATCCTGCGGATGCCTGCGGGATGGCAAGCGTAAGCGTCAGAACGTCGAACAGGTCTCCGGCGATCACGGTGATGGCAAGATCATGGGTGCCCGGCTGCGACAGCCAGGGGGCGGCCGCCACGTATGTGCCATCGCCTTTGGGCTCCGCCTTTATCGTGCCGCCCGGGCCATCGATTTCAAGCGATGCACCGTCGATCGCTTCATTGCCCTTGAAGCTGTCGAGGAAGATCTCGAGCCGCTCTCCACGGGCCACGGCAACCAGCTCGAGATCGGCCGTGGAGGCGTCGGCGCGCGGCGCGATCGTCGTGGAAACGGGCGGAGGCGGTGCACCGTGATCATGACCCTCATGGGCCGAAAGCGGGGAGGCAATCAGCCCGATCAGAAGAACGGCGAAACCAGCGAAGAAGGGAGCGAATCGGTCGACCATCGGAAACCCGGCGAATGATTTGATTTGCCCCGGTGTAACCCGGCCACCATGTCGGTCGATGTCGTGATTGTTACAGTATGTTTCAGGATGCCGACGGGCTCTTCGGGAGGGTTATGGTGACGACCAGCCCCCCCTTGTCTCCGTTGTCGAACTCCAGCTTTCCCCCGTGGCCGTCGATGATGGCTTTGGCGATCGGCAAGCCCAGGCCGAAGCCGCCCGTTTCAAGGTTTCTGGACGGCTCCAGTCGCACGAAGGGGGAAAGGGCGCGGTCGACATCATCGGGTTCGATGCCTGGCCCGGTGTCGCGAATGGTGACGACGACGTTCGTCTCCTGATCCGAGACGGTTATCTTGGCCTTCTCGCCATACTTGATGGCGTTCTCGACCAGGTTTGCCAGGGCCCGCTTCAGCGCGAGACGTCGTCCGGCAACGATGGCATGATCGGAGCCTGCCAGCTCCACTGAGGCGCCTCGGTCGGCAGCGTCATCGGCCAGAGTCTCCAGGATCGCCACGACATCGATCGGCTTGAGTTCCTCGTCGCTACGATCGCCACGAAGGAAGGAGAGGGTCTGGTCCAGCATCCGCTCCATTTCGGTCAGATCCTCGGCCATCGCGGCGCGTGCGGAGACGTCGGGCAGATCCTCGACCCTGAACCTCAATCGTGTGATGGGTGTCTTGAGATCGTGCGAGACCGCCGCAAGAGCCTGTGTCCTGTCTTCGATCAGCCGCTCGATCCGCCGCTGCATGTCGTTGAAGGCCGAGGCGAGTTCGACCACCTCCCGAGGTCCGGTTTCAGGAACCGGAACGACCGTCTTGCCGCGATAGAAATCCTTCGCGGCCGCTGCGACTGCTGTCAGGGGACGGGTGAACCACCGCACCAGAAGCATGGAGACGATGATGGCGCCGACCGCCATGAGCGTCGTTGAAATCAGCATGCCAGCGGGAGGAGGCACGCGCCGGTCCCAGGAGACGAGGTTGATGTTGATCCAGGTGGTATCTGGCAACTGGATCGAGACAACCGCGAGATGCGGATCATTACCGGCATGCGTGTCCGGGCCGATGATCAGTCCGTCCTCGGCGATTTCGGGTGCCAGAGCGCGCAGGTTTCGCTTCAATGGCTCCCAGTTGTCGGCGTCGGTTCCATCAGAAACGGCATAGGGTGTGGTGCCCCAGTGCGCGTCGATCGACCCTCCGGAAAAATCGTGGGCTATGTTTTCCCGATCGGTTGCCGGGGCTCGCATGACCGACCTCTTGATGGTCAGCAGTTGGTCCGCCAGCCGGGCTTCATTGGCGAGATCGAGCTCCTGCTCGAGACTGTGGTGATAGGTGAACAGGCTCCCGAAATGCACGACCGAGATGCCGAAGAGGACCACGATCGCTGTCCTCAGTCTCAGGCTGTCGATCGAGCGCCACCATCGCCTGAGGACGGTTTCGGTGCTGGGATCAGACACGGACGACATCCGTCGCAAACAGGTATCCAGCCCCTCTGACCGTCTTGATCAGGTCGTCAGGCCCGTCGAGTTTTCTGCGTAGCCTGCTGACCTGGACGTCGATCGAGCGATCATAACCCTCGATGGCCCGATTACGGGCTGAATCCAGCAGGAATTCGCGGGAAAGGACACGCTGGGGCGCTTCGAGAAAGGCGATCAGCAAATCATACTCTCCGGTCGACAGGTCGACGACCACCCCGTTCGGGGCTGTCAGCTCGCGTTTCATCGTGTCGAGGATCCAACCGGAAAACTGGAAGCTGCGCCCGCCCCTCTCCCGAGAGGCCGTCGCATCCACGCGGGTCCGGCGCAGCACGGCGCTGATCCGCGCCAGCAGTTCGCGTGGATTGAATGGCTTTGGCAGGTAGTCGTCCGCACCGACCTCCAGACCGATGATGCGGTCGGTTTCATCGCCCTTGGCCGTCAGCATAATGATCGGCACCGAGGAGGAACGCCGGAGTTCGCGGCAAAGCTGAAGTCCGTTCTTGCCCGGCAGCATCAGGTCGAGAACGATCAGATCGACCGAGGCGCGCTTCAAGACCTCGAACATTTCGACGCCGTTTCGGGCCGTGTGGACACGAAAGCCATTCCCCCTCAGAAACTTGGCGACCAGGATCAGGATCTGGCCGTCGTCGTCAACAATCAGGATTTCGACCGGGACGTCCAAAACGTCTTTTCTCCACCACTCCGAAAGCGCCACAGCCGTATTCTAGTCAAGAAAGCCGCGCCACGTGTTTCTCGAAGGTAACAGATTGTTTCGGCACTTCGCCTCGGTCATTGACCGGGGCGAAGTGCCTTGGTGCCTGAGTATTACATCCGGATCGTCTTCAGGCGCAACGCGTTGCCGATCACGCTGACGGACGACAGGGCCATCGCTGCCGCGGCAATGATCGGCGACAGCAAGATCCCGAAGGACGGATAGAGCAGGCCGGCGGCGATGGGGACGCCCGCGGCATTGTAGACGAAGGCGAAGAACAGGTTCTGGCGAATATTGGCCATCGTGGCGCGGCTGAGCTGTCGCGCCCGCACGATGCCCATCAGGTCTCCCTTCAACAGCGTGACCCCGGCGCTTTCCATCGCGACGTCGGTGCCGGTACCCATGGCGATCCCGACGTCGGCGGCGGCGAGAGCCGGCGCGTCGTTCACCCCGTCCCCCGCCATGGCGACGATTCTTCCTTCACCTCTCAGACGCGACACGATCTTGCTTTTGTCTTCCGGAAGGACCTCCGCCTCGACTTCCGCGATCCCGAGGCGTCGGGCGACGGCATCCGCGGTCGTCCGGTTGTCGCCCGTCAGCATGACGATGCGAATGCCTTCATCCACCAGCGTTCTCAGCGCTTCCGGCGTCGTCTGCTTCACCGGGTCCGCGATCGCGAACAGGCTTTCGACCTTTCCATCGGCCGCCATGAAGATCACGGTTGCTCCGTCATCGCGCAGGCTTTCGGCCTTGGAGAGGAAGGCAGTCAGGTCGATCGCGTGTTCCTCCATGATCCGGTGGCTTCCCAGGACGACCCTTCGTCCCTCGAACACGCCCGTGATGCCCTTTCCGACAGGGCTGTCAAAGTCCTGGACGTCCCCGAGCGACAAGCGCCTCTCAACCGCCGCATTGACGATTGCCAGCGCCAGCGGATGTTCGCTCGACCGTTCCAAGCTGGCGGCGGTTCTCAACACATCCGCTTCGGACAAGCCGGGAGCGGGAACGATCACCGTGAGCCGAGGTTGGCCCTCGGTGAGCGTGCCCGTCTTGTCCAGCACCAGCGTGTCGACCTTCTCGAACCTCTCCAGCGCTTCCGCGTTCTTGATGAGGACGCCGAGGCTTGCGCCCTTTCCGACGCCGACCATGATCGACATGGGGGTGGCCAGTCCCAGCGCGCAAGGGCATGCGATGATGAGAACCGCAACGGCGGCGACAAGGCCGTGGGCGAAGCGTGGTTCCGGACCGAGGAAAACCCACAGAAAGAACGAGGCCAGGGCAATCAGGACGACGATCGGAACAAACCAGCCGGAAACCTGGTCCGCAAGACGCTGGATGGGCGCGCGGGACCTCTGCGCCTCGGCCACCATCTTGACGATCTGGGACAGCATGGTGTCTGCGCCAACGCGGCCCGCCTCCATGACGAAGCCGCCGGTCCGGTTCATGGTGCCGCCTATCAACCGCGCTCCGGGCTCCTTGGTCACGGGCATGGATTCCCCCGTGATCATGGACTCGTCGACCGAGCTTCGCCCCTCTTTCAGCACCCCGTCGACCGGGACTTTCTCACCGGGACGAACACGCAGCATGTCGCCGACGCTGACGGCCTCAAGTTCTATGTCCTCGTCGGTGCCGTCGGCCCGCACCCGCCTGGCGATCTTGGGCGCGAGATCGAGAAGCGCGCGAATGGCGCCGCCGGTCTGCTCGCGTGCACGCAGTTCGAGGACCTGGCCCAAGAGAACGAGTACCGTGATGACGGCAGCGGCCTCGAAGTAGACTGCAACCGCGCCCTCGGCCGAACGGAAGGTCTCGGGAAATATTCCGGGCAGCAGGGTGGCAACGACGCTGAAGAGCCAGGCCACCCCGACGCCCATGGCGATAAGCGTGAACATGTTGAGGTGGCGACTGAGGATCGATCGCCAGCCACGCTCGAAGAACGGCCAGCCCGCCCAGAGCACGACGGGCGTTGCCAGCGCGAGCTGGATCCAGTTCGAGGTCTGCGGCATCAGCACGGCGTGAAGGTTCGTCAAATGTCCGCCCATCTCGAGCGCCAGCACGGGAAGGCTGAGGGTCAAACCGATCCAGAAGCGCCGGGACATGTCGGCGTACTCGTCGCTGCCATGCTCAGCGACAACGGGCATCTCTGGCTCGAGGGTCATGCCGCAGATGGGGCAGTTGCCAGGGCCATTCTGCCGGATCTGCGGATGCATCGGGCAGGTGTAGATCGTCGCCCTCGACATTTCCCCACCGGCCGAGGCCGGTGGTATCGACGTGTCCTGAGCATGGTGACCATGATGCTGATGCGCGTGTTCGTGCTGGTCTTGGCGATGCGTGTGATGTTGATCGGTCATGAGAACCTCCTCACCCTGCCTTGCCATAGTCGACGAAGGTCATCATGCCTGTCGCCATGTGATAGAGATGGTGGCAGTGCAGCGGCCAGCGTCCCGGATTGTCGGCGTCGAATTCGATCGCGACCTGTGCCATCGGCGGGAGCATCACGGTGTCCCGCATGGCACCGTTGAGCGCCATTCCGTTGATAGCCACGACCTGGAAATGATGGCCATGGAGATGCATGGGGTGGGCCATCATCGACATATTGTGCATCGATATTCGGACCCGCTGTCCCTTGCCGATGTCGAGCGGGCCGGCGGCATCGATCCGCCATGTATAGCTGGCCATGTCGCCGCCGAGCATCAGCTCGAACCGCTGGTCTGCCGGGCGCACCGCACGGGGCGAGAGGCTTTGCAGCCTCTGCTCCAGCGACAGGTCCAGAACCGGTCCCTTGTTGGCGCCCGATGTTTCGAGTTTCTCGACACGCGCCGCCGGCGTCGCCAGAACGATGCCCGTCCTCTCGACCGCGCCCTCGCGAAGCGCAAGGATGGGGAAGGCCCCGTCCTCCGCCGGCAGGTTCAGTCGTATGTCGGCACGCTGCCCCATCGACAAGGGAAACCGGCGACCGCGAACCGGCGCGACATCCTGCCCATCGACCGCGATGAGCTCGCCTTCGATCGACCCGGTATCGATCGTGAACCCGGTCGCCGTCGCGCCATTGATGATGCGCAGCCTGACACGTCCGCCTCGCTCGACGCGGACGATCTCCGGATCCTCCAGAGTGCGGTCATTCGCGAGATAGGCGTCGTACTCGATATCGTTGAGATCCATGGCCATCATCGGCATGCCCGCGGCCGTTCCGCCGTCCATCTGGTGCCCGCCATGCATGTTCATCATCGATGTCATGCCGCCATGGCCCGAAGGCATGGCGTGACCACCCGCGCCGGACTGGAGCCCGGCCAGCAGTTCTTCTGGCGACTTGAAGGAGAAGTCGTGCAGGAGAACCACGACCTCCTGCTCGTCGCGGGCCCGATCCTCGGCCGTACGCACGATCAGGGGCGCCGCCAGCAGGTTCTGCTCCTGCAATGTATGGGCATGCATCCAGTGGGTTCCACCCTTGCCGACCGGAAAGTCATAGGCCCGCGTTTCGTTCGGCGGCAGCAGGGTCGACGGATTGCCGGGCACGCCGTCCATCTCCCAAGGCGGCGTCAGCCCGTGCCAGTGGATCAGCGTTTCCTCGCCGCTCTGGTTGCTCAAAAGAACGTCGAACCTTGTGCCGGCATCCAGTACCAACCCGGGGCCGCCTGTACGGTTGGTCAGGCCGAACACGGAGGCAGGCTTGCCGTTGACCTCCAGTATGCGCTTGCCGATGACCAGCTCGCTGGTACTCGCGCCAGCTCTTGCCACTGCACTCGCCAAGGGTGACAAGGCAGCCGCGCCGACGGCGAGCGTCTTCAGAAAATCTCTTCTAAACATGATACATCTCTCGATCCCGGTCGCCTCGCGACCGTGCTGTTGACTGGTGAAGTCCGCGCGCCATGCGCGCTATCGTCAGCCAGCAGATCGAGGAGGGTGCCATCCCGGAGACGGCGCTTGCCCGGATAGCCGGTTCGATCGCCACAGGGGCGTGATGGTCGGGGCAACAGTATTCAGGATCGCCCCGGTCCTAGGGATCGGAGCCACGCAGAGAACGCACGCGCTGCGACAACAGTCTGCCTGATCCTCATCCTGATGGTGCGAGCCTTGGTGAGGATTGTGATCGTGTGTCTCCGCCAGTTCAGCAGATCTGGCGCAGAGACGCGTTGAGGCGTGCGATTGAGCAGCGGCGAAGGCCAGCACGATCGCTAGCGCGATCGCCACCACTCTCAACCACCTCTGAATCCCACAGGCCGAATTCATACACGTCTCTCATGATCGACGGCGCCAACTCTAGCGCCTTCAACTCTGCCGGGATTGATCTCCGTCAATCAGAGCATCAGGGACACATTGCACCTTCCCATAAGGGGAAGGTCAAGGGGGATCTACAGGCGCTGCACACTTCGAGCGCAGGACCGTGGCGAGGAAAGGAAGGCCGTGGCTGGGGGTGTGCTCATCCGTCTGCCTCCCGGTTTGGGAGTACGTTTCTAAATGGCCGAAATGAGGGCGCAGAGCTGCCGGACGCTTTGCGGTCGCCCCACTGCATACGTAACCTCCGAAAGCGGAAATTATTGCCGCTCGCCTGGCCTGTTGACTGAGGCCCAAAGCCAGGGCACAAAGGTGGCATCCACGGTCGCTCGCGATGGGAAAAATATAGGGAATTTCAGGGCTTTTTCGCTAAGCCGTTGAAATGATATGAAAATCCATACTTCCCAGGCGCGCCATTTTGGACCGGTTTTCCGCTGTAAATCAGCGATTGTCTCCCTCACCAAAAAAATGACGTATTCTCAAGAACTTGAGAGACATCGGCCACAGTTTCTGAGGCGGTCCGCCGTGTTCAAACGGGTCTCGAAAAGTTGGCTGGGGACCCGGTTCCCTGAAACAGCATCTTCCGTCTCGCACTTGCAGGAGTCAGGCTTGTCCTCTGAGCATCACAAGCGCCGGGAGGTTCCGGCACGATAGGTCTCAACGTCGTCAGACGGCCAATACCGAGGCGAATCCGCCGCCCGGCGTTCTGAAATTCGTCGTCTGCCCCTGATAGAGTCGCGCGGCGGCCAGCAGAATGCGCCCACCATAGGTGTAGAGTCGGACATCCATCTTGCGCGCCACGGCCGCGCCGTCGAGCCTGACCGCACGCTCGCCCGGCGAGGCGAAACGCTGGGCGACATATCCGCCGCGCGCGATCTCGGTCCAGACGCCCCGCGTCACCTTGTCACCGCGATAGACCGCCTTGCTGCCATGACCGCCGGCCGGCTTGAAAAACAGATCCTTGCGCGACTGCCAGAGCAGATCGGCATTCTCGGGCGTGACTAAAACGGTTTGCGGTATGCCGGCCAGTTTCGAACGCAGTTCCGCAGGCACCCCGAGGGCCTCAAGTTCGGCGGGATCGGACAAAAGTGTCAGATTGCGCTTGTCGGCAAAGAGCGCATGGTTATGCGGGTTCGGCGTCAGCACCACGGCGCCCTCCCGATAGGCAGCGTTCAAAGCCGCGTGCTCGGGCCGCTCGAGCGCAAAATCGACCAGACGATTGTAGACCATGCCGATCTCCAGGTCGCCGGCCAGAAGCATACCCTGGTCATAGCGGAGCTGGCTCGCGTCGGCGATCACCACATCGAGGCCCGCCTTCAGGAATAACTGACGGGCCAGCACGAATTCGGGATAGAGATACTGCTCCTCTGGGTGGTCGTCGACGATGGCAATGCGGGGAATGGGCGTATCGCCGCGCTGGCGATGCCACTCGTCCCGGAACATGCGCACAACCTCAACCTCGAAATCACCAACCCTTGAAGCCTCGATCGCGCCTTCGATCTCGGCGCAGCAGGCGAGTTGGGCGCGGGCAAGGAGCGCATTGAGGAAGGCGCCGCCCGCGTTCGTGTTGATCTCGATCAGCTTTGGGCCATCGTCGTCGAGGTGGAAATCATAGCCCATGAAGGCGCCGAGCGGCCCATGCTCCTGCTGTGCTATCTCTGGTGCCCATGAGAGAACCGCGGCTCGGTAGGCAGGCAGTCGAGTCACCTCCTCGATTGACGCCGCGATCCTGCCCATCTCCGCAATGGCCTCGGAAGGCAGGAACACCGGGACATTGGAAAACAGGTGCGGTTTTGTCTGGATGAAGGAGGTGCAGAATGCGGGGTCTTCGGACTCCCGTTCCAGGGCGCGGCAGAGCGCGTCCCGATCAAGCGTGATGCAGAAGCAACTCTGATTGAGCCGGTCCGCGCTCGAAGTTGACGAGATCCTTGGCGCCGGGATTGCTGTGGAACTCATCTTGCTACCTCATTCAGGTGTCTCGACAACGAGGGCAATGCCTCGACGACGGCATAGGCCATGTTGAGCCCGGCGGCCCAACGGAAGGCGGGGCCAAGGCCGGTTGGCGGCGTCCGCGTGTGTGCTTGATCACGGGCCAAAAAGATCAGCCTTTCCGCCGAATGCTGCCGACAAGCTCAGTCGCATCGGCCAGCGTGTTGTAGATCGTACCGTATTTCTGAAGATTCCGGTGCAACAGGTCGAGCCGCGCATCGGACTCGGCAGTGTCGACCACGATTTCGTAGGCGATCCGCACCATTTTCGGCGGGCTGTCCTGCCGCAGTCCGTGCAGTTTGACCTCGATCCCCCGCAGATCGAAAGCCAGCATCGGGATCACCCGCTCGGTGCCCTTCAGGATGCAGGCCGCAAGGCTCGCCAGCAACATTTCGGCCGGGTTGAATGCGTCGGGACGCCCAGCCATGTCGGTGTCGAGAACTATGCGGGCATCCTTGGCTAAGGCTTCCGATCCGTGGCTGTCGATCCGACGTGCCGACACGCTGTATTCAAGCATTCCGTCTCTCCTTTCGGGCAGTCCACACTGAGCTCTTCGCGCCTCTTGGCAAAGCCTGCCCGGTCAACAGCAGGAAGCCGTGGTCGACGCCGACCGTTCAACAGCAAACGTCAGCCTTCGGGCTCGCCGCGCCGCAACCGCAGCCGGCCTCGGCTCCCGTCGACGATACCGACGCATCGCCGATGACGGGGAAGCCGCGTTCGATCCAGCGCACCATGCCGTGCTTCATGTTGGTGACGCGATCGTAGCCCTGGTACATCAGGAAATAGGTCGCCTTGAGGCTCGCCTCGCCGTTCGCGCTGGCAACGACGACCTCGCGGTCGTGCGGCACCTCGGACCAGCGCTGTTCGAAGGCACTCAACGGGATGTTCAGCACCTCGCAGTCGGCGAAGGAGACGCGCTCCGCTTCGTCCTTTTCTCGGACATCGAGCAGCAGCGCGCCTTCGGCCAGCAGACGTCGCGTCGTCGTCGGACAGACCTCGCGGGCCTCGGGCAGTTCCTTCCTTGCGGTGTCAGTCATTTTATCCACCCTTCCGCCTTTTCGCTCGTCGGCACCGAGCCGACATGCACGACCTTGCCGTCGATGACGACGCCGGGCGTCGACATGACGCCGTAGCTGACGATCTCGCGGATATCCTCGACCTTGGTGATCGAAACGTCGGCCCCTTTGGCCTTCGCCGCCTTCTGCAGAACCTCGACGGTCGCGGTGCACTTGGCGCAGCCGGGTCCGAGAACCTTGATTTCCATTGCGTGTCTCCTTTGGGTTTGGGGCGAGGACGCGCCGCCCTCAGATGAACAGGTAGGCTATTGCGTTGAACAGAAAGCCGATCAGCAGGATGCCGATCGCGACGATGACGGTGAACAGCACCAGAAGCGGCATCTTGACCACCCGCTTCAGCATGATCAGTGAGGGCAGCGACAAAGCCGTGACCGCCATCATGAAGGCGAGCGCGGTGCCAAGGCCGACGCCCTTGGCGACCAGCGCCTCGGCGATCGGCAACGTGCCGAAGATGTCGGCATACATCGGGATGCCGACCACGGTAGCGACCGGGACGGACCACCACTTGTCCTGACCCAGCAGGCCGGTGATGACCTCTTCCGGCAGCCAGTTGTGGATCGCCGCACCGATGCCGACACCGACAAGGATATAGGGCCAGACGCGCCGGACGATATCGGCGACCTGCTCCCTGGCATAGGCGGCGCGATCGCCACGCGTCATGACCTGCTGTTCCAGTTCGACGTTCGGCATGGCGTAGACGAAATCCTCGACCTGGCCTTCCATGCCCGCCCGGCCGATGAACGTCCCGCCGATGACGGCCAGAACCAATCCGACGGCGACATAGGCAAGCGCGATCGACCAGTTGAAGATGCTCGCCAGCAGGATCACCGAGGCGAGATCGACGAGCGGCGAGGAGATGAGGAAGGAGAAGGTCACGCCGAGCGGCAGCCCGGCCGCGGTGAATCCGATGAAGAGCGGGATCGACGAGCAGGAGCAGAAGGGCGTGATGGTGCCAAGCAGGGCGCCGAGAATGTTGGCGCCGATGCCGTTGTAGCGACCGAGGATGCGCCGCGTGCGCTCAGGCGGGAAATAGCTCTGCACCCACGAGATCGAGAAGATCAGCACCGAGAGCAGGATGAAGATCTTGATGACGTCGTAGATGAAAAAATGGATGCTTGCGCCGACCCGACCAGCAAGATCGAGCCCCGCCAGGTCGTGCAGGAGATAGGCGACCAGATCGGACAGCCATTGCATGCGCAGCAACTGGTCGTTCAGCCAGCCGAAGAGATTTGTCATGATTTATGCTCCGCGGAGCCGGCGTCCCGCCGCTCCGTGCGTAGGCCTCAGGCGGCGTTCTTGATTTCAACGGCATCGGTCGCGGCCATGACGGCGGCAAGCACGTTGCGCACCTCGGGCCTCATGTCCGGGTTCAAGCGATAGCGCACCCACTGCGCGTCGCGCCGATCCACAACCAGGCCGGCCTGCTTCAGCGTCTGCATGTGCCGCGACATGCGGCTCTGCGATGCGTCGAGCCGCTTCATCAGTTCGCAGACACAGTGCTCGGAGCCGTCCCAGAGGATGGAAACCGCCGCAAGCCGGGTCGGCTCGGCAAGGGCCATCAGGGGAGAAAGTATCATGCATCACCTTTTGCGCTTATGCGCATAAACAACTATGCCCGGGTACAGGAATTTGCAAGACGGCAGGACGCGCCAAACGGCTTGCCGGACGAGATGTCGCAGGCGCGGCATCTTCACGCGGCTTGGGTCATGCGAAGGACAGCGCAGAAGTGCCTGCTTGCGTGATCGGCAAGAATGGTGAAACTTTCGCGGGAGAAGCAAAGGAGGCTTTGCTGTGCATCCGCAAAATCACGAAATTTCTCATCGACGAACTGTTGCCTTGGAAGTTCCTGTCGCAAGCCCCCTGAAAATAATGCGCTTGCAGGCAGGGCGCTCGTAATCACGCGTGCCGCCACACCTTGATCGCGGAGATCACGAGGATCAGAGCGAGGCCTGGCAGCAGCATGGCACTCGGGACAATCCCCAGGAGCTGTCCACCGATGAACGCACCAAGGATCGACCCGGCGGCCATGACGAGCAGGAATGTTCGGTTGCTTTTGATGACGGCAAAGCTCTGATCGCGGCTGTATCGGGTAAAGCCAACGATCATGGTCGGCAGGCTCACCGCCAGAGAGAGACTCCCGGCAAGCTTGATATCCGCTCCGAACAGAAGGATGAGGGTTGGTATCAGCAGTTCGCCACCAGCGACGCCAAGCAAGGAGGCGACAACTCCAATGATGAGGCCTGCGACTATGCCTGCCATGATCTGTGCAGTCCCGATGACAAGAGCAGAACCTGCCGCGATGTCGTGACCGAACACCAGCACGACCGCGATCATGAGCAGCAGCACCGCAATCACCTTGTAGAGCGTCTCGGATTTCAGTCGTGTTGCCCAACCCGCGCCAAGCCAGGCGCCAGCCAGGCTCCCGGCCAGAAGGTTGACGATGACCGGCCAGTGCGCCACGATCTGGTCAAAGGGGACGGTTGCCGCACGGAATGGCAAAGCGAAAGCGACGACGACCAGGCTCATGGCCTTGTTGAGGATCACCGCTTCCAACGCGGCGAAACCGAACGGCCCGATGAGCAGAGGCAGTCGGAACTCAGCGCCGCCAAGGCCGATCAGCCCCCCGAGGGTGCCGATAACAGCTCCGCCCAAAAATGCTCCGGGCCGATTGCTGGACAGGTTCTTCAAGGCTGGATCAGCCATAGCGTTATGTCCTCCACGATATCTCGCGCATGACCTATGACCGGGAAGCCGGGCATCTACAAGGGCGGCATAGAGTGCTCGGCAGAACCCTTGCATTCACTCAACTCGTTGGGAATGAAGCCGCGGAGGAGCAGAACATAGCTTAACCGGCATCGCTGATCTCTTCTTGACCAGCGATCCGTGACCGCGGCGGCGGGCCGATATGTTACTGCGACGTCCGACGGTGATTTGCGCTGAAAAGCCGTGGCAACCGAGCTTCCACACATAAGCCGGAGCCAGCTTTCGGTGAAAGCGCCGGCTCCGCTTTCGGCAAGGATCAGCAGAGGAGGCTAAGTTCGCGGGTTCGGGGCTCGTCCGCACCGGGTGAACACGCTCGGGCAACGTCCACCTGGGCCGAGGTTTTGCACCACTGGGCGATCAGGGCAGGATCGGACGGCAGGGCTAAGACGTCTTCTCCGGCGAAGGCGAGGAAGGCCGCGAGGTTGAGACCATTCACGCCGATCAGGACGGGCAGCCCCATTTCAAGTGCTTCGGCGATCACGGGCACCAGGCCCTTTCCCTCGGCCTCGCGCTTACCGAACTTGTTGACGATCAGCACTTCTGCGCCCGGCAGTCGCTGTTGAACAGCAACCACCGTCTGCTCCAGCGCGCCGGAGTCGAGCGTGCACCCGCGGGCCAGATCGCCACGGTCCTCGCTGATCCGGACGATCGATCCATCGGGCAGGATTGCCAGATCCATGTCGCATTTGCGCCGGTCTGGGCGCTCGTGGTTTGACTGCACGGTCCCGGCCAGCCGGGCCCCATCAGTCGCCAGCAGGCGCGCCACTTCAGCGATCAGGGCATCGGTGCGACCGCGGCCCTGCAGGGTGACATAGGCGAGTTTCATGAAGCTTCCCCGAGACGAAGGCGCCGCCCAGACCCGTTCCGGGCGGCGTTGGGTCGGTCAGAGCTCGACTTCCCACGACTTGTAGGACACCGCTGCCGAGGCCGGGGTCGCATCCGAGATTTTGCGGATGTTGGCCCAGGTGTGCTTGTAGTTCGGCAGGATCAGTTCGTTCACGCCCGCATTCACGATATTGCCCTGCGCCCCGTTCGGCGCGCCGAAGATCATGAAGGTCTCGTTGCGTTTCGCGGTCGGCTCGGGGTAGGCCAGCGCCTGCGTGGCCCCCACATCGTTATGCACCTCGACCATATCGCCGGCCTTGATGCCCAGTTCGGCCATGTCCTCGGGATTGATCTGGATGAAGGGCACAGGGAAGCGGTCCATCACGAACTCGTTGGCCTGATCGAGGAACCAGTTTTGCCAGTTCATGTTGGCGCGGCCGTTGTTGATCAGGAAGCGATGGTTGGCCTGTTGCTGGGCCTTGCCCGCCGCCTGCCAGCCGCGCCATTCGCCCATGCAGAACAGGGCCTTCTTGTCCTCGCGTCCGTGCCGGGTGAAGGCGCCGTCCTCGTAAAGGCGGTTGGTGCCGACAAGCTTGCCATCGGCAAAACCGGTCACCGGCTCCAGCACCCCGTCATTGCCCATGGCGCGCAGGCGGTCATAGGTGACTTCCGGGTTGCCCTTGTTGTAACCGTCCATGAAGGCGTCTTCTTCGGTGGCCCAGTCATAGCCCTTGAACTGGTCGGCGTATTCCGTCCGACCCTCTTCGCGCAGAACGCGCTCCAGCGCTTGGGCCAGTCCGGCCGCAATCAGGCAATCGGGTTTGGCCGAGCCCGGCGCGTCCATATACTTTTCCGTCAGGCGCAAACGGCGTTCGCCGTTCATCGAGGTCAGGTTCATCTCGCCCGATTCCACCGCGGGCAGGATCACATGTGCGGCCTGCCCGATCTGGCTGTGGATGATGTCCACGTTGACCGAGAAGATGCCGCCGGCATTGATCGCGGCGACGATGGCATCGACCATCTCTTCGCGAGTCGCCCCGGCCCGGGCGTCCATGGTTTCCTTCACCATGTTGGAACGACGGTTGTAAACACGTTTGAATTCGGCCGCGTTCAGGGTGGTCTTGTAGTGGTCGTTGGCCCAGATGTGATGCACCTTGCCGCCGCCAGCAATGATCATCTGGTCGATGTAGGGGGCCGGGCGCCCGACATGGGCGTCCGAGGGGCGATAGTAGCCTTCCTGGTGCCCGCCCAGGCGACAGCAACCGCCGCCTTCGCGGCCCACATTGCCCGTGGCGAGCGCGATGTTCAGCAGACTGCCGATGGCCCGGTAGTTGTCGTTGCCCCAGATGATACCCTTTTCATAACCGGTCACGCATTTACGGCGGCTGCCGTCGTCCTTGGGCTTGGCTATCCATTCGGCAGCCTGGATGATCTGTGCCTCGGTCAGGCCGGTGGCGACGGCCCCGTCGGCAAGGCTCATCTTGCAGGCGACGCGAGCGGCTTCAAACGACCCCAGCGAGGCCGGATAGGCGCTGTCAGCCGCCACAGCCACATCGCCCTGAAAGGTCGATTTGGCGATGAAGTCGGCATCGACCCAGCCCTGATCCGCAATATAGGTGAAGAGCGTGTTGTGCAGCGCCACGTCGGACCCGGTGGTGATCGGCAGGTGCAGCACGTTTTCGGCGCCGGCGACTTGCTCACAACTGTCCACCGTGACCGTCCGGCGCGGATCAGAGATGACGACCTTCGCCCCGTTCTGCATACCCTTGACCATATGGTTCAGGAACAGATTGGTCTGGCACTCCATCGGGTTGGTGCCGACAAGGAAGATCGTGTCGGTCACTTCGTAGTCGGCGTAGTTGTAGTTCAACTCGTCCACGCCCATGTCGCGGCTGGAGTGGACCTCGGACATATAGGCCGGGCGGTTGTGGATGCGACAATGCTTGACCTTCATCGACTCGAAGTAAAGCTTGCCGGTACCCCAGGTGTTTTCATAGCCACCCGCCGATCCGCCGTGGTCGAACATCGAGACGTAGAGATCGTTCTCGTTGTCCTTGTCGATCACCCGGGCGGTGACACGGGCCACCAGATCCAGCGCATCGTCCCAAGAGGTCGGCTGCCAGGTGCCGTAGCGCCAGACCATCGGTTCCGTCAGGCGCTGCTTCTGCGTGCCGGTGACGTCGGACCGCCGGTTCTCCGCCATCCGCGCGCCGCGGATCGAACCGAGGCCTGAATTCACCTGACAGTTCACGTCGGGTTTGATGACCAGATGCACGTCCTTGCCGTTCTGCTTGACGACATTGTACATCGACGGCGCATACCAGGCTGCGGTCTCGGCAGCCTGCTGCTTGGACAGGTCTTCGCCGATCCAGTTGCTGTCTGTCGAGCCCTGGGTCTTCAGCGGCCAGGTGTAGGCCTTGTAGCCGCAGCCGACGATGCAGTAGTGGCACGTGACGTTGTGTTCCTTGGCGCCTGCGGGAATGATCGGCAGACGGTCGATATTGCGTTTGTAAGCCATGATCGCCCCCTCACCCTTGCAGCACGTTGGACAGACGGCCATAGATCAGCTCGTCCGCGCCTTCGGCATAGATATCGCCCTTGTCGTCCACCCGCAGGGCGAACTGCGGCAGGTTCTGCGTGGCGTGGCCCCAGACCTGCTGGCCACCCTTCTCGCAGTCGAACCGGCTGTAGTGGCCCGGACAGTTCAGGGTTTTGTCGGCGGCGTGGTAACTCATGTAGAAACCCTTGTGCGGACAGAGCACCGAATAGGCCACGACATCGCCGTCAGGACCTGCGCCGCCCTCGACGGGGCTGCCCAGTTTCAGCAGGATGCCGGGGCTATCGGCATCGGGATAGCCGATGTCCATCGGCTCGTTGACCTTCAGGTCCGCAATATTGGCGAGCTTGATGGAGGGATAATCCACCAGCGCGCGCGCCTGCTGCGCCTGTGCCTGCCCTGAAGGCATCACCGTTGCCGCCGCAGCCCCTGCCACGCCGAGAACACCTCCGCGTAGGAACTGACGGCGGCCTGCATCGACCAACCGATTGCATTTCATGGTATCTCTCCTCCCTAGACCCCAATAGGCCCAAGGATAGAGGAGGGGCAGGAGGCGGGGCAACGGCCCAACGAGCCCCGCTGCGCTGCGGGAAGCCGTTATAATTGCGCACAAATTTCAGGCGTTCGGATTTCCGAACATGAAATGCCGCCTATAAGCCCAGCTTTTGCATCTTTTCCCACAGCGTCGTGCGCGACACCCGGAGCAGCTTTGCCGCCTCACCGACCTGCCCGCTGGTCCGGTCCAGCGCTGCCATGATCTGTGCCCGTTCCGCGGCATCGCGCACCTCGGCGAGAGACCGCAGCGTCGCGTCCGCCGCGCGCTCCGGGAAAACGTCCGAGGTCAAGATCATCTCGCCTTCGGCCGCCTCGATCGCCCGCATCAGCCGGGCGCGCACTTCGCGTCCATTATCCGGCCAGTCATGCGACCGGAGGGCATCTTCGGCCGCGGCCGTGATACCCATCAACGGGACGGCCCGGCGGGCGTTGAGGCCGGGGAACAGTCGCGCCGCCAGCCAGACCGCATCATCGGGTCGGTCCGCCAGAGGGGGCACCACGACTTCATGCGATCGAAGCAGCGCGACAAGGTCGGGCCGGAGGGCTTGCAAATCCTCGGCGGCCTGCGGCCCAGCAGTGGCGATCAGCCGAAAGGGTGGGGCCGCCAAGGCTGTCATCAGGACATCTTGCGCAGCGGATGCCAGTCGCGCGATCCCGACGATGACCAACGAGCCATCGCGAACTTGCTCTATCGCTCTTCGCAACTCCTCGGCCCCGACCGTGTCGCGCAGGGCATTGCAGACCACGAACGGTGCGACCTTGCGGTCCGACAGATCATGTACGCGCCTTGCCAGCCGCATCTTGCCAAGACCCGAGGCCCCGCGGATCAGAAGCGCTGTTTCGCGCAACGCCGCCTCGGCCACCTGGCGGTCGACGGCGCGCGCCGCGGCGCTGATGCCGGTCTCCGGAGGCATATCCTGATCCGCCCGTGGCCGCATGACCATGGCCAGGCGTTTCAGGAAGGCCGCGATGTCGAAGGGTTTGGTGATGTAATCCGCAGCGCCCGAGCGGATCAGCCGCACCGCTTGGTCAACCCCGCCCTGCCCGGTGATGAACAGAAACGGCGGCGGATGGCCAGTGCTGGTCAGGGTTTCGTAAAGCTCCTCGCCCGTGCCGTCGGGGAGACGAATGTCGCAGACCACCGCGTCCAGCACCTTGCGCGGCGTGCGGATGGCAGGCAGCGCACGGGCGATCCCTCGATGCCAGTCCACCTCGGCGCCCTCCAGCGTCAGGCGCTGGACCAGGGATGCGCCCATGATCTTGTCGTCCTCCACCAGCACGATCCGGCGTCCCTCAAGCATGGTCGCCCCCGTGTGAAGGCAGATTGACCCGAATAACCGTCTGATCCCCTATCCGGTCGTGGTGCAGCCTGCCGCCAAGCCCCGCCACGATGTCATGCACCAGCCGAAGACCGACCCCGCCCCCCGGTGGCAAGGGGCCAGAGGCCAAAAGGCGCGCAAGATCGGCCTCGCTCATCGCGGCGCCGGTGTTGCTGACCGAAATGGACAGCCCATCTCCGTCATTCTCCACGTTCAGGCCCACCTGGCCATTCTCCCCCGCCGCCGCTCCGGCGTTGAGAAGCAGGTTCAGCGCCACCTGCCGCACCGGGGCTGCGGGTTGGTCGGCCAGCGCCGCCGCCCCCGCCGCAACCCGCCAGTCCAGCACCTGGCCGCGACCGTAGGCCTCGGGTTCAAACAGCAGACGCAGGTCCTCGAAGTCTTCGGGGCGCAGGGGTTGCCCGGCACGGTCAAGTCGGTTCTGGTCAAGGATAGCCCGCGTCACGTCGCGCAGATGACCAAGGCCACGCTGCATCAGTTCTGCCGATTGGCGCACCACATCGGGCCGGTCGGCATAGGTGCGGATGGTGTCGGCGGCATTCAACAGGCCGCCCAGAGGATTGTTGATCTCATGCGCCAACGATGACGAGAGTCGCCCCAGGCTGACGAAGCGTTCCCGGTCGGCCAGCCGACGTTCGGCTTCAGCCCGTTCCTCCACGGCCGTCGTCATGCGGTTATAGGTCTCGATCAACCTCGCCAACCCCGGATCGCCATGGGGGATCTCGGACTTGGGAAGGGGGCGTGGAGCGCCGCCCGACGCATCCATCGCCTGCACCAATGCTCCAACAGGGCGCAGGATGCGCGCCACCGCAAACCAGCCGCCAAAGGCCAGGACCGCCGTTGCCAAGGCGTTGCCGATCAGAAGCCACAGGGTCACATCACGGCGTTCGGCCAACAGGTCGGTCACATCCAGTTCTGTGACGATCCCGCCAACGGTACGACCCTGAAATTGCAGGGGCGCAGCCACTCGCAGGACCGGATCGCCCGTCATCCGCACAGCGTTCGGAGCAACCGCCCCGCTCTCGAAATCTCTTGCATCCCCGCCGACCGGTGCGCGGCGCGGATCGGTCGCGGCCAGCACGCGGGCACGCTCATCCGCCACCACGGTCAGCAGAAGACGCTGCCCTTCGCTTCCCGCTCGCGCGCGGTCGAGGATGTCGTAGACCTCCCAGACATCCTGCCGCAGGACCGATGGGCCAAGGGCGACAGAAAGGCCCTCGATATGCAGCCGCGCCGTCTCGGACAGCCGGTCATCCTGCACACGGCCAAGGGCGGAAAGCACGCTTTGGCTGGCCACCAGACCCAACAGGACCATCAGCGCGGATGTAATCAAGGGCACACGCAATGTGACGGGAAGGTTCCCAAAGCGGGACAGAGGCTTCATCCGCCCTCCATAACCGTCATGCGCGCGGCGATGCCGTCGAAGAGCGACGGCTCGGCCGCCGTGACACCATCGAGATACAAAAGCCGCAACGCCATCTGGCCCTGATCCGTCTGATTAAGGCTTTTGAGCGCCGCCGCGCAGGCTGTGGTCCCGGCCTCGGCCATGCGGTCACTGCGGGCGACAAAGGGAGGAAAACCAAGCTTCTCCGAACGGTCGATGGTCTTGATACGGGCCGTGAGATCAGGCTCGACATTGTTCAAGACCTCCCAGACATAGCCATCGACGCTGCCTGACCGCGTCAAACCTCCCGCGACCGCGCGGACAACATTGCGGTGGCCATAGGTGAAAATCGCCCGGGAAAAGAACTTGTCCGGCACCTCACCCATACGGGCAATATCTGATGCCGTGACCAGAAAGCCCGAATTGCTGTCGGGGTCCGAAAAGGCATGCGTGCCGCCGCGCAAATCGGCCAAGCTCGTTGCGGGGTCATCTTCAGCCACAATCAGATAGGATTGATAGAGCGGCTCGCCCCGCCAGACGGGCACCCCAAGAAGCGACAGTTCCTCCCGGTGTTGCAGGAAGGGATAACCGCAAGTCCAGGCCGCATCGACCGAGCCATCCAGAAGCGCGCCCGTGATCTCCTGATAGGTGCGCCTTTGCACAAGCTCGATCTCCTGTCCCATCGCAGAAGCAAGCGCCCCACGCAGGGCGGAAATCACGGCAGCATCATTGTCCAGAAAGACCGGTGTCAGCGCAAAGCGGAACGGCTCGGCCGCCTGCGCCCGCACCAAGGGTGCCGCACAGACAGCAGCCCCCATCACGATCGCGCTCCGCCGCGTGAGCATGTAATCCCCCTCAAACCCAAGAGGACAGGTTCTCCTCGGTTTTAGCCCATCACCGCAGATTGCCCCTTGCTGGTCAGCGCGTCAAATCGCAAATCGACGATGCTCGAATGAAGGCACCTTGCGACAGACCCGGGACCTGATCCCTCTAGTTCCAAGGACCGGTATCGGTCCTTGTCGGTCATCTGACGCATGCGTAGCGACGTTAGCTTTATGACGCGCTGTGTAGGAGGCCGTGCCCAAAGCGATGCCTGGTTCCGGCAAGCGCGACGGCGTCCTGCATGACCTACAAGTGGGCGCGAAGCAGCAGGACGCTTTATCGCCGCCAGACGGCTAGCTCGAAGTCAGACAGCGGAAATAATTGCCGCTTTATCCCTCCTGTTGACTGATGCCCAAAGCCAGGGCACAAAGGTGGTATCCACGGTCGCTCGCGGCAGGAAAACAGAGGGAATTTCAAGGTTTTTTCTCTAAGCCATTGAAATCATGTGAGAATCCAGGTTCTCCAGGCGGACCATTTTAGGTCGGTTTCCGCTCAAAATCAGCGACTGTTTCTCACAGGTAAAAGCGACGTCTTCTCAACAACTTGAAGAATTCTGAGGGCCGTTCATCAGCCCATCCTTCGTGCTTAAGCAGGTCTCGCGGAATTGGCTGGGGACCTTCTGGAACCCCACCTCCGGCGTCCCAAAAAGGGCAACAGCGCCACTACTGCTCAGCGATTTTCGCACCGTTGGTCAAACGTGCACGAACCTCTTTTCCCGAGAACGGGGATCGTGGTTGAGAATCGTGGCCTCGGCTTCCCTGCCGAAAACTGCGCCGACACCGATCAGGACAGGTTCGTCGACGCCGATTGTTTGCATGGCATCTGCCAGGCCTCCAAGGTGCCCGGCCCAGCGGCGTTCCTGCATGCGGCTGACGGAGGACACGACGACGACCGGTGTCTCGGACGACATGCCGTTCTGACTCAGCCGTCGCTCGATCTGCCCTGCCATCCGCCCACCCATGTAGAAGACGGTTGTCTGGTTGGCTTTGGCGAGCGAGGGCCAGTCCAGGGTTCTCGGCAGTTCCGCTTTCCGGGAATGGCCGGTGACGAAACGAACCTGCTGGGCGTGGTCGCGGTGGGTGAGCGAGGTCTTCAGCGACGCCGCCATGGCAGAAGCAGCGGTGATGCCCGGCACAACGTCGACGGCAATCCCCTCGCTTTCCAGTCTGGCAATTTCTTCGCCCGCGCGACCGAAGATCATCGGGTCCCCCGACTTGAGGCGGACGACACGTTTGCCGGCCTTTGCGAAACGCACCATCATGTCGTTGATGTCGTCCTGGCGGCAGCTTTCCCGGCCGCCTCTCTTGCCAACGAGGAAGCGTTTCGCCTCTCGTCTCGCCAGTTCCAGAACCTCGGGCGAGACGAGGTCGTCGAAGAGGATGACGTCGGCCGCCTGCAATGCCCGCATGGCCTTCAGCGTCAGAAGTTCGGCATCACCGGGCCCTGCCCCAACCAGTGTCACCGATCCCGAGCCCGGAGCAGACGCGATCTGCTCCGCCGTCACCAGCAATTCGTCCGCAGTCTCTTCCGTCGGCGGTTCATTCGTCATCAGGCTTTGCGCAACGAACCGCTCCCAGAAGAGCCGCCTTGGCCCACCGGGCGCAAGCCGGCGATTGACCGCTTCTCTGAGCCGATGCGCAAGGCTTGCCCATTGCTTCAAGGACGGCGGCAAGAGTGTTTCGATCCGCTGGCGGATGGCCTGGGCAAGGATGGGTGCAGCCCCATCCGTCGAGATCGACACGATTACCGGCGAGCGATTGACGATCGAGCCAAACTGGAACTGGCAGAAGGCTGGCTTGTCGATCACGTTGACGGGGACGCCCGCCGCACGCGCTGCACAAAAGAAGGCGCGCGCCTCGTCCTCGGTTTCGCAGTCGGCGAGCGCAAGTGATGCTCCGGTGAAGATGCCGCAATGCCATGGGTGTGCGTGGTGGATCAGGGAAGTCCGCTCGATCAGCGCCGTCATGGTCTCGCCGAGATCATCGGTTTCGCAATAGAGTTCAACCATGGCACCGCAGGCCTGCAGTAGCTCGGCCTTCCAGGCGGCGCCATCCGATCCGCCGGCAATCACCGCTCGTTTGCCTTGAAGGCTCCAGAAGACTGGAAGCTTCGCGAGCGGTGAAATACGTTCGTGTCCGTCACTCGGCGGCAACAGGTTGCGTCGCATCCAGGATCCTCCTGATTTCGGGGCGGCACGAGCCGCAATTCGTTCCGGCACTCAAGGCAACGCCGATGGCCTCAATCGACCGGCAGCCACCTCGTGCAGCCGCGTTGATCTGGTTGATGCCGACCGAAAAGCAGGAACAGACAATCGCGCCCTTGTCCGGCCGGCCGGCAGCCGGGCGACCCGCAATCAGCATCGAGCGCGCGCTGCGATCCGAATGGCTTTGCCAGAGCTGGTCGACCGCCCATTGCCGCGAGACAGAGACCGGGCTCGACGAGACGAACAGGCCGGCCAACAGTTTCTCTCCCTCGAAGGCGAGCAAGCGGTGGTCACCGGCTCGCTGGTCCATGTAGCCGGAGGATTCATGATGATCCTCAAGCTGCAGGCTGCGCCGCAGCCAGGCCTCCCAACCCTCGGCAGGTGGATCACCCGCAAATTCCACGCGGTAGCCGCCTTCAGCTTTCGCGATCGACCAGTAGGCGAACGGCAGATCGAGCGGGCGCGTTGCCGACACCAGGAATCCGTGGCCTTTCGCCACGTGGCGGGTGACGGACGCGCGAGCCATTTTCAACGCCGGTTGGCCCGAGATCGGATCGACGCGGGAGGAGACCAGTGTATCGACGCGGGCGCTGGGCGCCGTCTCGCCCGTCCAGTGCATCGGCACGAAGATCGAGCCGCGGCTCTGGCGTTCGGTTAGCAGGGCCCGCACGATGATCGACCTGCCGTTAGCACCCTCGACGTTCACCAGATCAGCATCGCCGATTCCGGCTTTATCCGCGTCCGCCGGATGGATCTCGCAGAAGGGTTCGGCGATATGCGCGGAGAGCCGGGCACCTTTCCCCGTTCGCGTCATAGTGTGCCAGTGATCGCGGATCCGACCCGTGTTCAAGGTGAAGGGATGGCATTCATCGGCCTCTTCAAGCGCCGGTGCAGTGACAGGCACAAAGCGCGCCTTTCGGTCGGCAGTGAAGAAGCCCCCATCGGCGAAAAAGCGAGGAGCCGATGATCCGTCTTGGCGCAACGGCCATTGGAATGGCAGGAGTGCTTCATAGGTTTCCGCGTCGATCTCGGCATGAGCGCCAATGTCGAAATCTCGCTGGCCCCCGTTCTCGAAGGCGGAGAGCGCCGCGTGCTCGGCATAGATATCGGCCGGATCGCGATAGTCGAAACCGGGACCGAAGCCTAAGCGTTTGCCGACCTCCGCCAACTGCCACCAATCGGCGCAGGCCTCGCCTGGAACGGACAGGAATGGCCTCTGCCGGGAGATGCGTCGTTCGGAATTCGTCACCGTTCCTGATTTTTCGCCCCAGCCGCTGGCCGGAAGCAGGACATGGGCGAGACGGGCCGTGTCGGTATCCTTCTGGATGTCGGAGACGACCACGAAGGGACAGGCCTCAAGCGCTGCCTTGACTGCAGCGGCATCAGGCATTGAGACCACAGGATTGGTGGACATGATCCAGATCGCCTTGATCCGCCCATCGGCAACGGCCTCGAACATGTCGACGGCCTTCAAGCCAGCCCGCTCAGCAATGACCGGCGACTTCCAGAAGCGTTGCACGCGCTCGCGGTGATCAGGGTTCTCGATTGCCATATGAGCCGCGAGCATGTTGGCGAGCCCGCCGACCTCACGGCCACCCATTGCATTTGGCTGGCCGGTCAGTGACAGCGGCCCCATGCCGGGTCGACCGATCCGGCCTGTCGCCAAGTGACAGTTGATAATGGCGTTGACCTTGTCTGTGCCGACAGACGACTGGTTGACCCCCTGGCTGTAGCAGGTGACGACCTTCTCAGTCTGCGCGAAAAGGCGGAAGAACTGGCGGAGAAGCATGCCAGAGACACCGGTCGCATCGGAGAGATCCGCCAAGCTTCCGCGCGAAGCGGCGAGCAGGGCTTCGCCAAACCCAGAGGTGTGTTTTCCGACATAGTTTTCGTCGATTGCGCCTGTTTCCGCCAGATAGGCAAGGAGGCCATTGAAGAGAGCGATGTCACCGTCAGGTCGGACCGCGAGATGCAGGTCGGCAATGTCGCTGGTCGCGGTTCGGCGGGGATCGATCACGACGACTTTCATGGCAGGACGGGCAGCCTTGGCTGCCGCTAGACGCTGGTAAAGGACCGGATGGCACCAGGCCATGTTGGAGCCAACGAGGACCACCAGGTCGCTAAGCTCCAGGTCCTCATAGCAGGCGGGCACAGTGTCGGCGCCGAAGGCACGGCGATGTCCAGCAACCGAGGATGCCATGCACAGGCGCGAATTGGTGTCGATATTGGCAGAGCCGATGAACCCCTTCATCAGCTTGTTGGCGACGTAATAGTCCTCGGTCAGCAACTGCCCGGAGACGTAAAACGCTATGGAATCAGGGCCATGATCGGCGATCGTCTGCTGGAAGGTCGAGGCGACGAGATCGAGCGCCTCGTCCCAACCGACGCGTTGGCCATGGATTTCCGGATGAAGTGCGCGACCTTCAAGGTCGAGCGTTTCGGCGAGCGCTGATCCCTTGGAGCAGAGACGACCGTAATTCGCAGGATGGTCCGGATCGCCTCGCACGCTGACCTTGCCCTGGTCATCGATAGCGGCAATTACGCCGCAGCCGACGCCGCAATAGGGGCAGGTCGTCTTGGTTTCACAGGCCATGTCTGCGGCTCCGCGTGTTTATCATCCCAGTTACTCGGCCGCGACCAGCATGCTGTCGAGCATGATGGAGAGATGACCGTCGATGTTGCGGACTGGAATGGTTTTGACCTCGCCCTCGTCGGCCCCGAGCGCGCGGCCGGTTTCGAGCGAGATGACCCAGTTGTGCAAGGGGCAGGTTACTGCCTTTCCATGGACGATCCCCTGCGTGAGCGGGCCGCCCTTGTGGGGGCAGTGATCCTCGATGGCGAAGACTTCGTTCTCGGCTGTGCGGAACACACCGATCTTGCCTTGGGGGGTCTTCACGCAGCGCGCGCCGCGTATCGGAATATCGTCAATGGTGCCGATTGCGATCCAGTTTCCGCTCATCGCCTCACTCCGCAGCCTGATTGTAGTTGATGGTCGCCATCGGCTTGAACTCATGCTTGTCCGTGCCGGAGACGCGCTCGGACCATGGGTCGACCTGGGCGAATTTCTGGCTGAAGACAAAGCGGTCGTAGTAGGCGCGGCGCTTGTCGGCATCCCCCATGATCTGGCGGTGGATCTCGTCATGACCGATGCGCTTCGCCCATTTGTAGATGCGCTCGAGATAGCGGCCCTGCTCGCGGTACATCTGGGTTAGCGCCACGATATGCTCCAGCGCCTCGTCCTCGGTCTTCACCAGTCCCAGAATATCGGTCCCCTTGATGTCGAGGCCGGCAGCCCCGGCAAAGTGGATCTCGAAACCACTGTCCACGCAGATAACGCCGATATCCTTGCAGGTCGCCTCGGCGCAGTTGCGCGGACAGCCGGATACGGCGAGCTTCAGCTTGGCCGGGGTCCAGGAACCCCACATGAATTTCTCGATGCGGATGCCAAGACCGGTCGAATCCTGCGTGCCGAAGCGGCACCAGTCGGAGCCGACACAGGTCTTCACGGTTCTCAGACCCTTTGCGTAAGCCTGGCCTGACACAAAGCCGGCCTTGCCGAGATCGGCCCAGACGGCGGGCAAGTCTTCCTTCTCGATGCCGAGCAGATCGATGCGCTGGCCGCCAGTCACCTTGACCATGGGGATTTCGAACTTGTCGACGACATCGGCGATGGCGCGCAATTCGGCGGCGTTCGTCACGCCCCCCCACATGCGCGGGACAACGGAATAGGTACCGTCCTTCTGGATATTGGCGTGGACGCGTTCATTGATGAAGCGCGACTGGTAATCGTCGGCATATTCGTCGGGCCAGTCCGCGACGAGATAGTAGTTGAGCGCCGGGCGGCATTTGGCACAGCCGCAAGAGGTCTTCCATTCCAGCTCCTGCATGACGGCAGGAATGGTCTTCAACCCCTTGGCCTTGATCAGCCGGCGGACATCGTCATGGCCAAGTTCGGTGCAGGCGCACATCGGCGTGACGGCGGCGGGATTGTAGCCGTCGCCCAGAGTGAGCGCCATGAGTTGCTCGACGAGACCGGTGCAGTTGCCGCAGGAAGCGGATGCCTTGGTATGCGCTCGCACGCCGTCCAGCGTGCTCAGCCCCTTGCCGGATATTGTCGAGACGATCTTGCCCTTGCAGACGCCGTTGCAGCCGCAGATTTCTGCATCATCCGGCAAGGCTGCAACGGCCGCCATAGGGTCCAGAGGGGTGCCCCCTTGATAGGACTGGCCGAAGATCAGGGTGTCGCGCATCTCAGAGATATCGGTTCCGCGCTTCATCAGGTCGAAGAACCAGGAGCCATCTCCCGTTTCGCCATAAAGCACGGCGCCGAGGATCTTGTTGTCCTTCAGCACGAGGCGCTTGTAGATGCCGGCCGAGGCGTCGCGCAGAACGATTTCCTCTCGATCAGGCGCTTCTGCGAAGTCGCCGGCGGAGAAGAGATTGATGCCGGTGACCTTGAGCTTCGTGTTGACGACGGAGCCATGGTATTCGCTGGTCCCGCCGGTCAGCCGATCGGCGAGAACCCGGGCGGCCTCGTAGAGTGGCGCAACCAGGCCGTAGCAGGTGCCGCGGTGTTCGGCGCATTCGCCAAGTGCAAACACGTTCGGGTCCGAGGTCATCATGCCGTCGTCGACGACAATGCCGCGGTTGACGGCGATGCCGGCTTCCTTGGCAAGGCTCGATGCCGGACGGATGCCGACGGCCATGATCACCATGTCGCCGGTGATGATACGGCCATCTTCCAGCTCGATGCCCTCGACCTTTTCGGTGCCGAGGATCTGCTTAGTGTTGGCCTTGGTGATGATGTCAATGCCGCGTTCGGTGAGCGCCTTTTCCAGGAGATAGGCGGCAGCCGGATCGAGCTGGCGCTCCATGATGGTCGGCATCAGGTGGATGACGGTGACATCCATACCCTGCCGCTTAAGGCCATAGGCCGCCTCAAGGCCGAGCAAGCCGGCGCCGATGACGATGGCCCTCCCCTTGCCTTCCGCAATCTTCAGCATGGCGTCAACATCGTCGAGATCGCGATAGGGCAGAACGCCTAGCAATTGATGACCTGGCACCGGGATGATGAAGGGTAGTGAGCCTGTCGCGATGACCAGCTTGTCGTAGGCGACAGTGATGCCGTTCGCCGAGGTGACCGTCTTCGCATGCCGGTCGATCTCTGTGACCTTGGCGCCCTTGTGGAGGGTCACGCCGTGCGCCGCGTACCAGTCGTCATTGTGGATGACGATGTCTTCATAGGACTTTTCGCCTGACAGCACCGGCGACAGCATGATGCGGTCGTAGTTGACGCGCGGTTCGGCGTTGAAGATCGTCACGTCGAAATGGCCGGGGGCCTTTTCGAACAGTTCTTCCAGCATGCGCCCCGGCGCCATGCCATTGCCGATGATGACGAGTTTTTCAGCCATTGATGTTACTCCGCGGCTTCGACGAAGCGATGGCGTTCGTAGAGGAACTTCAACACGGCTTCGCGGGATTTGAGATAGGTGCGGTCGGCGGCGAGCGCGATGCGGTCGCGCACCCGCGGGATCGGGACCTCAAGCACCTCGCCGATGCGGGCGGCGGGACCGTTGGTCATCATGACGATACGGTCGGACAAGAGCACCGCCTCGTCGACATCATGGGTGATCATGATCATCGTGTTGCCGAGGCGGGCGTGGATCTCCATCACCGCATCCTGCAGGTGGGCGCGGGTAAGCGCATCGAGAGCTCCGAAGGGCTCGTCGAGCAACAGGATCTTCGGCTCCATCGCGAGCGCCCGGGCAATGCCGACACGCTGTTTCATGCCACCGGAGATTTCCGCCGGGCGCTTGTCCTTGGCATGCGCCATCTGGACGAGATCGAGGTTGCGCATGACCCAGTCATGCTTCTCCGCCTTGGTCTTCTTGCCGGCAAAGACCTTGGAAACGGCGAGATTGACGTTTTCGTAAACAGTCAGCCAGGGCAACAGCGAGTGGTTCTGGAAGACTACGGCGCGTTCCGGACCGGGTTCATTGACCTCAACATTTTCAAGGAGGACAGCGCCGGCGGACACCCGCGTCAGCCCGGCGATCAGGTTGAGCAGTGTGGACTTGCCACAGCCGGAATGGCCGATGATCGAGACGAACTCGCCCTTGTCGATGGTGAGTGTGACGTCTTTCAGCACCTCAGTTCGCGTACCCGAACGTTCGAAGCTTTTGTCGATATGGTCGATTTTGAGATAGGCGTTCATGGTCGCTCTCCTCAGTTCTTCGCGGTGCCGCGGGTGATGACGTTGCCGAGGAGGGCGACGAGCTTGTCGAGGACAAAGCCGGTCACGCCGATATAGGCGAGCGCCACGATGATGTCGGATAGACGCGAGGAATTCCACGCATCCCAGATGAAGAAGCCGATGCCGACACCGCCGGTCAGCATTTCGGCGGCAACGATGGCCAGCCACGACAGGCCGACGCCGATGCGAAGGCCGGTGAAGATGTAAGGGGCAGCAGCCGGCACCATGATGCGGATGAAGAATTCCAGCGGGTTGAGGCGGAGCACACGGGCGATGTTGCGATAGTCGTCTGGAATGTTGCGCACGCCGACGGCGGTGTTGATGATCACAGGCCAGATCGACGTGATGAAGATAACGAAAATCGCCGACGGGTTTGAATTCTGGAAGGCCGCAAGCGACAGCGGCAGCCAAGCGAGCGGCGGTACCGTGCGCAGGATCTGGAAGATCGGGTCGAGACCGCGCATTGCCCAAACCGACTGACCGACGACGGCACCGAGAAAGACGCCGACGACAGCGGCGAGGCCAAAGCCGATCGCGACACGCTCGAGCGAGACGAGAACGCGCCAGGCCAGGCCGATATCCTGGGGCCCGTAATCAAAGAACGGGGCGGCGATCAGATCATAGCTGTCGATCCACACTTGTGATGGTGGCGGCAGCGTGGCGCCCGGATTTGAGCAGGCGATCTGCCAGATGCCGAGTAGCGCGATCAGCACCACAAGCGGCGGCAGGACATTGCGACAGATGGCGGCGAGTGCCTTCTGGAGGTCGATCTTGCGGGCCGGGCGTTGTGCGATCATGACGACCGTGCCTGTCCTGGTCGCTGAAATGGCCGTCGCCTCGGTGTCAATCTTGCGGGCGGTTGCGGTCATGGTGTGGTCCTTTTGGGCGGTTGGTGTGTAGCCAGCAATGAGGGGAGGCAAATGCGCCAAGCGTCTCTCCCCTCATCCGGCCATGCGTGGCCACAGCCTCCCCCGCGGGGGAGACTGTGAAATCAGGCTCCGGTCTTGATCGTCAGGCTATCGAGATAGGCCTTCGGGTTTTCCGGATCGAAGACCTTGCCGTCGAAGAAGGTTTCTGGACCGCGCGAGCTTGATGCCGGGATGTCGACGGCAGCGATGCCGAGATCAGCGGCTGCCGCGCGCCAGATGTCTTCGCGGTTGACCTTGTCGACCAACGCCTTGACGTCGGTGTCGGGTGCGAACTTGCCCCAGCGGATGTTCTCGGTCAGGAACCAGGCGTCGTGGCTCTTGAAAGGATAGGAAGCGTGGTCCTTCCAGAACTTCATCTCGAGCCCGGTGTTCTCGGCGAGACGGCCATTGCCGTAGTTGATCGTGCCCTTGAGGCGGCTGGCGACATCCTTCGGCGGCACGTTGAACCACTGGCGCTTGCCGAGGATCGCCGACATCTCTTCCTTGTTGTCCATGCTGTCGGCCCAGATCTGGGCTTCCATCACCGCCATCATCAGCGCCTTTGCGGCGTTTGGATTCTTTTCGATCCAGTCGGTGCGCAGGCCGAGCGCCTTTTCCGGATGGCCCTTCCACAGCTCGCCGGTGGTGCAGGCGGTAAAGCCAATGCCCTGGTTGACGAGCTGCTCGTTCCAGGGCTCGCCGACACAGAAGGCATCCATGTTGCCGACCTTCATGTTGGCGACCATCTGCGGCGGCGGCACGACGATGGTGGAGACATCCTTGTCCGGATCGATGCCGCCGGCGGCCAGCCAGTAGCGGATCCAGAGGTCATGGGTGCCGCCCGGGAAGGTCATCGCGACCTTGATCTCATTGCCGGCTGCTTTCTTGGCGGCAAAGGCTTCCTTCAGCTTGGAGGCATCGAGCTGAACACCGGTCTCGGCATATTCCTTGGCAACGGAGATGCCCTGGCTATCGAGATTGAGCCGCGCAATGATCGACATCGGCACTGGCACATTGTTCTGGGTAACCTTGCCGGTCGATATCAGGTAGGGCATCGGCGTCAGGATATGGGCGCCGTCGATGCCGTTCGCTTCACCGCCAAGCACGAGATTGTCGCGGGTAGCACCCCAGGAAGCCTGTTTGAGGACTTCCACTTCGGTGAGACCATATTTCGCAAACAGCCCCTTTTCCTGCGCGATAATCAGCGGTGCAGCATCGGTGAGCGCGATATAGCCGAGCTTAACACCGGTCACTTCAGGCCCGGCGGTTGCGGCGAAAGCGCCCGACGGAAACGCAAGGCGGGCAGCACTTGCCAGTGCTGCCGCAGAACCGATCTTGAGAATCTGACGCCGGCTGATGCTCGTTGCTGTGGTCTTGGTCATAGCTGTTTGCCCCTCTTTGTCTGTTGACGGAGATCCGGAAACGAAAAAAACGCCGCATGCTTTCCTGCGGGGTCCTGGCGGGAGGAGCCGGACAGCAAGAAGCCTGCGACGTCATTGTCTGATGGTTATCTGCGCCTCTAAGGCGCTCATCCGTCCTGCGATCGCCGTTGACCGTGGACATAGAGAGTGAAGCAAGGACCGCGCCAGTTTCGTCTGGCGACGGTTAAGCGTCCGAAAAACAAGCGCTGTTTTAATGGAAGGTGCGACCGCCTCTCGACGGTCACAAGATCAGCCTGCTCGTTCGAGGGCCTGACCTTTCGTGCAAATGCCTCAGGTTTGTGCACCGCAGCGCATCAGCTATCGACCGTCCTCGGGCTCGACGACAAGCTTGATCGGACCGGAAATCGCTCGACGTAAGCTTGGACTTCATCCGGATCAAAGCGCGTGCCATCCATGAAGCCATCATAGCCGCGAGCGCCCTTCTCGCTTGCCTCGTCCGGCAAGGCGGCATCCTGTCCCAGTGCTGTCACATATAGGTCCGGTCGAAAAGCGCTCCGCGCATGCATCATGCCTTCATCGCTGAAGTCTGCCTGGCCCCAGCGAAGCATCTGGCTATAGATCCAGCTTGCCTGATCTGGCCGCGGATGGTTGGCGGCCCCGCGATGGAAGAGGAAATAATCCGGGACGACCCGTTTGGTCCCCTGCCCATCGAGACTGAACTCGCCATTCAAGACGCGGCGAATGATGCCGGTGGGCGCTGCGATGTATTCCGGCGCGCTCAGGATATCGGCAAGCTCGTTGTGGTGATCGGGGTCATCGCACCAGCGCGCCGCCTGATCGAGCGCGACGATCAGACGGGAGACCGTGTCGGCATTGGCATCGGCCCAATCGGGGCGCATGCCGAGCACCTTTTCAGGCGCCAGAGGCCAGATATCCTGCTTGGCAGCCACGATGCGACCCGTGCCTCGTTCCGACGCAATCATGTTCCAGGGCGCCCCGACGCAGAAGCCATCGATCGCGCCGGCCGCGAGCGCATCCGAAGTCAGCGGTGGCGGAACCACCACCAGCTTTACGTCCCGGTCCGGATCGATGCCGCCCGCCGCCAGCCAGTAGCGGAACTCGTAATTATGCGAGGAGAAGGGATAGGTCATCCCGAGTGTGGGCACCGGTTCGCCCCGTGTTCGCATGTCGGCGAGCACGGCCGCCAGTGCCCTGGCATTGGCCAGGGCATCCGCATCGTCTGCCAGCCCCGTCAAAGACTTCATCCGTTCGAAGATTCGGGCGGACAACGTGATGGCATTGCCACCGCGACCGAGGGAAAAAGGCGCGATGGTCGGCGAGGGATTGGAGCCAAGCCCGAGCATGGATGCGACGGGCATCGGCGAGAGCATGTGGGCAATGTCGAACTGGCGGAAGGCAAGTCGGTCGCGGACATTCGCCCAGGTAACGTCCCGGACCAGCTCGAGGCGCAGTCCCTCCCTTTCAGCAAAGCCAAGCTCTGCCGCGACGATCAGGATCGAGGCATCCATCAACGGGATGTACCCTGCCCTGAGCGTTCTCTGCTCCTTGCCACGCACAGTCACGGGCGCATGGATGACAGTATCGCCGGATTGGGTTGAAACCATCTCGCTCACCAGCATTCTCCGATCCACGCCGCGCTCACAGCAGCAGTCCTGCGGCCGTCACGACGCTCTGGGCGATGTCGGCCAGCTTCTTCTTCTCGTTCATGGCGGTCTGTCGAAGCAGAGCGAAAGCCTGCTCCTCGCTCAAGCCCCGCATTTTCATCAGGATGCCCTTGGCGCGCTCGATAACCTTGCGCTCCTCGAGCGCATTTCGCGCCTCGACCAGTTCTCGCTGAAGGCGGCTGAAGGCATTGAAGCGGCTCACCGCCATGTCGAGGATCGGCTTGATACGCTCTTTCTTCAGCCCATCGACCACATAGGCCGATACGCCGGCATCGACGGCAGCCTCAATGGCGGCAGTATCCGAGCGATCGACAAACATGGCAATCGGCCGCGAAATCATCCGGGTGAGCTGGAACATATGCTCCATCATGTCACGATTGGGGTTCTCGATGTCGATGATGATGACATCAGGATCCATCGTCTCGATCAGCCGCGCGACACCCTGCATCTCATGGATCACCCGGACATTCAAATGCCCGGCTTCGTTCAGCCCTTCTTCGATGATCGAGGCCCGAATGGCATTCTCGTCAATGACAAGGATCGTCAGATCAGTTGAAGATTTTGACATGCTCACGCCACGGCTGCCACGGACAACCACGAGTGCTGCGTGGTTCGCAGACATCTCTCTGGAGCCACTGCTGCGTCCAAAACGCGCCGTGGCTTCCTTGCAACTGCATGAGTGGTCGTGTGTACGGACAATGCGGTCTCCCACTTACATCCCCCAGCATAAAGCAATTTTCACGCCAGATTTCTCGCTTAATATCGGTGGATGGGATGACAACGCTGAACTGTTCGGAAGGCGGAGGAGTATTCCAGATGGTGAAGCAATTCCCGATGCCAGGGATGAGGCGAGAGACAGCATACTCACTTCGCACTCGTCTTTCCGAGGCCCTGGGAATTCTGCATCAAGTAACGTGCGCTATGGGGCAACGGTGTGGTCTCGCTCCATGGTCGCAACGAGCGCAAAGCGACCACGCGACAATGCTCCCCTCACCTTCTGCTTGACGCTTTAGAGCGGAAATAATTGCCGCTCTCCCGCCATGTTGACGTCGGCCCAAAGCCAGGGCACAAAGATGGCATCCACGGTCGCTCGCGACAGGAAAACAGAGGAAAATCAAAGGATATTTTTCTAAGCCTTTGAAATCATGTGAGAATTCAGGCTCCCCAGCCAAACCCTCTACGCAAGAGAATTCAAGTACTTAGTGGCGGCCGCGTACCTCAGTTCGTACCTCTGCGGCGACCTTCATTCCTGCTTCGAACCAGCAGATATTTTGACGCGGTCGGAGGCGATATGTGGCTGGCTGAATCATCGCTCCTGGGGTCTCCCGCTCACCTCTTCGTCGATGCACTCCCAATCATTCAGAAAGCCTGACCCAGCGGTTGCGACTAACCATGCGACAATTGCCACTCCCGCCCAACACGGCGGCGGCTTCTTTCGGCAAGACGATCTGGACGGTAGAGACATGCTCGATCTCCGTCTCACTCTTGAGCGTGAGCCGCCAGGTCATCTTGCTGCCCGCCCCCAGCCCTCCGGGAATCTGGCCGAAAAGTTCAGCGAATACCTCGGTTGTCCAAGCATTCTCCCCCGCATTGCGCCAAGCAATCGAGCTCAGCCCTTCGGCCGAAAGTCGCCGAGACATTTCAAGCTGGTCTGGATGGAAAGGCACCTCGAACTCCAGTCTTCGCGGCGCTAGCCATTCTGCTGGCAAGGCGCCAGGCGACGTCGGAAACGCCTGTTGCATCAGGGTTGGGCAACCTTCCAGCCGCGGATCGCCGAGACGCGCCTGCCAAAGACCGGATTGCGGTTCGATGCCGGGGAATAGCTCGATCGGCGGCTTTCCGGGGGGAAGCTCTTCCGGTTGGCGCTTTTTGTCCGGCAGATCAACCGGCAAGCCGGGTGGCAGGCAGTGGCTTGGACCCGAGTAGATAAAGCCATCGCTTTCGGCGCCGAAACCCACCAAGACTCTCGGCAGTTCAGTTCGCGCGAGCCATGTTCCCTGACGTGTTCGGGCGTCGATAACGAGGATCGAATCTGGCTGAGGCGACGCGCCAAAGAAGGTCTCCATGTCACGTCTCACCTCCCGCTCAGGGGAAATGAGTTCCGCCTGTCCGTCTGCATTGATCGAGATGACTGGGCTATTGCAACCGTCAGCAGCGAACGAAACAGAGGCAGTCGCCAGAAGAACGAGGCTTGTCGCAAGAATTTGGCGGCGCATGTTTCAGTTCCCCCTGACTATGGAAAGGGCGCGGTCGAATTCGGCAGGCGCAAGGGTTCTTGGAGCAGATGACGCAGAGGTTCCGATTTTCAGGTTCTTGCGGATGAGATCGAACTCGTTCGTCGAAATGTATGGCGTGAACTCGCAGAGCATCTGCGCCTCCCCTGCCTCAAGGCAATTCTCTCCACCTGGCTGATTGAGACCGATGAGCTTGAAATTGCCCGCGCGGTCACTGTCCCAGAACCATGTGGAGATCCGTCCGTCTGGGAGCCTGCGCCCGACCTCGACCGACCAGAGCGCTGGCAGCTTTCCAGAGAGTGCTGGATTGGGGTGGGAAAAGTTACAGTCCTCGTCGCCGCAACGGCGCAGAACCTGGCCTGTGGTCAGCGTGAACTGCAGGGTCTGCAGCACCCGCGCGAGCTTCTCATCTCCCCTGTCGGGATCCGCGCATAACTCTCCGACCCGCGTCAGGAAACAGCCACGATCGCCGAGAGGCCAATCTTTCGGATTGAGCCAGATCGAATGGGCTGAACCCGCCTGCTCCGCAAACTCGGCGCGTGGAAATGGGGAGGAAGGCTCCACCTCAGCCACCCAGCTCTCCGGCAGATGGAAGAAGAGATTGGTCGTTCCATCTCGCATGTCGCAGTTTGGAACCGTCCGATCGCCCGGAAGGCATCGATGGGAGTAGTCCGAAAATGCTTTGCCTCCGGCCTCCATGCCGTCTTCGCAGGCGTCAGGACCATGGCCGTTACCATCAGCGCAGTCGCGGTTGAGGGAGGTTTGATCCTGTGGCACATCCCATTTCAAGGTCGCCTTGACAAGCTGATAGGCGGCCAGAGCCTGCGGATCCGCGCTCTCAAACATGCAGAACGGACCAAGCCCGCCGATGTCTTCACATGGGCCGTTCATAGCAGTCCACTGGCGTGGGCTAAGGACCAGCGCATCGTCTGTATCCTTGCGGAAGAAATTGACCCGCGGGGGGAAAACCTCGCCTGCCGCTTGAGCACCGCTCGTGTATCCCTCGGTCGTGGGATCATCCGTCCACCAGCCTGCGGGCAACATAAAGGAAAGACCGGTGCTAGCATCGGTGACGGAGCAAGGCGCGGGCCCCTCGCAAGAATAGGCAACATCCTCGCCCACATCGGTGGCTGCGCCGGGGCCGGCGTCAGCCTTTTTCTGCGGCACTTCACCTGCCGGTCCCGTCGCATCTGGCGAGCCGACGTCGAAGGAGATGCGCGCCTTCTCCCTCCGCTCACCAGACGCATCGTATCCTTTGTAAACGAGATCATAGGTGCCTGGTTCGCTAGGCGCAGTCAGAGGCTGGCCCGCAGCAAGTTCGCTGAGTGTTCGGCCCCAGTCGATCTGGTTTTCGCCTTGCCAGATCTCGATCCCGTCACTGCGCAACTGACTGCCGGCGGTTTCAATTTCGATCGGGGCGCCCGGTGCGACGACAAATGGAGCCTTGAGCGTTACGACAGGGTCCGCCTCGACAAGAATTTCCATTTGATCGAGCTTTTCGCCGCCCCAGGTTTCCAGTCTGAGAAGATAGGAACCGGGCGTGGCAAGCTCGATTGCAGCGTCCTTGGCGCCTTCGGTTCCTTCAACCGTACTATAGGTGATAGCAGTGTCCGGACTGGCGTTCCCGATCGGGTAGAGCCTCAAGGCGTGCGCTGCGCCGCCCGTCTCGCTTCCGGCCTCAAGTACGCCGAGCTCAATCTGTGCAACGCCCACGGCGTATGGTCCCCGGTTCACCATACCGGCCTTGCCGGGCTCAATCGCCGCCTCCTCAAGAGGGCGCACAAAAAGGATTGCGTCCGTCTTGAAACCGGAAACCCAGCCGTCTTCCGGCGGCAATTCCGCCCAATCCATTTCCGACGAATAGCTGAAGAGACGGCAGCGCGGTTCTTCGACGAAATAGCTACCGGGCGGCTCGAACATCCAGGCTGCAGTTGCCGCATCAGCGTCTGCCAAGGCCTGGCAATCTTGGGCTGTGCCGTCGCGGGGGAAGTCCGGCTGCTCCGGGGTCGCAACCTCAGCCCCGATCGACTGTCCTGTCGGCTGAAGCTGAATTCTGGGCATGAGCGGACGGCCTGGGAAGTGGGTCGTCTCTCGTGGCGGCGCCATGGTGATCGCTTCACTCAGTGCATCGCTGAGCTCGCCAGCATTTGCCGCCTCAATGTACCGCCCGCCCGTGTTCTCGGCGAGGCAAGCCACCTGGGCGCCTTCTTCCTTTGACAGCCCGAAACCGACCACATGGGCGGTGAAATTGACGCCTGCCGCCTCCAGTTCTGAAGCCAGCGCACAAGGGTCCGCCTCGCAGGTCTCCAGTCCGTCAGTCACGAGCACGACGGTTGCACTTTCCTCGCCATAGCGCAGCGCCTCGGCGGCCTGCCGCACGGCTGCCGAGAGAGGGGTCTTGCCCAGGAAGCGCATGGCATTGACCGCACCGACGATCGTTTGCCCGGTGTTTTTGCCCGGCGGCACGAGAAGCTCGATATCTCCGCAATTGCCCTTGGAGCGGTGACCATAGGCAATCAGCCCGAGTTCCTGTTCCGCCGGCAGACGGGTGACCACGTCGGCCACCGCCTCGCGGGCTATTTCCAGTTTCGGCCTACCGTCGATCTGGCCCCACATGGAGCCGGAGCCATCCATGACGATGATCGTGCGTGGCGCTTCCTCGGCCTGCCCGGTCGGGATCTGAACAAGCAGGAGCCCTGCGAGGAGACTGCCGAATTTCAGTGTATCGCTTTTCATGAATTCGCCCCTTTCAAGCCCGTGCAGCAAGGGGGCGGACAGGTGTCTGCCGACCCGAAGCCCAGCTTGCGGCCTTGCTGCCGATGTCTCTGAATTTTCCCGACAGGTCCTGCAGGCGCGCTCGCCATTGCGGATCCGGCACCTGTCCTTCGGTCGCCTTGAAGAAGACCTGCAGCATGCAGGTGATAGCGAGCGGTTCGAGCAGGGCTGCTTTGAAGGCCCAGGCAAAGAGAAGAGCAAAGACGAAGCCGCCCGCGCTAAGCGCGCCGGGCATAAGATACACGAGGGCGGCTGCAGGCGCGAGCGCCAGCAGGAAGACGACGAAGGAGAGGCCGTAGATGATGACCGCGAGCCAAGCCGCGTTGCGCAACATGGTCTTGTAGTTCTGACCATAGAGGACAAGGGCTTCTTCCGCCGAGGCCCAGGGATTGGCGGCACGGGTACGCAGAGCATAGGCCAGGATCACTTCGTCAGTGAATCCGACAGCGATCTTCAGGAAACTCCGAAAAGCCCGAGCTGCGGTATCGAGACCGGGAATAGGCAGGAACGATGCGATCCCCTCGACGAGCCCTGCAATGGCGGCAATCACACCCTTGACGAGCTGGTCGATGCCGAAAAGCACGCTCGCCTCGGTAAACCGTTCGCGCACCATCCGGCTGCCATAGGTCACCTGGCCTTCACCCTGAGGCAGCGGTCGCCCGTCCATCAGCTCCACAAGCACGGCGATATGAGCCGCCTTGACGAGATAGAGCAGATACTCCCGCATGAGATAAAGGATTGCCGCCACCAGACCAAAGCCAGCCAATCCACCAAACACTGTGCTGGTCGCCAGGAAATCTGCATCGCCGAACTGGCCGACGCCATAGCCGATCGTGGCCCCTGTTCCGGTCGCGATCACATAGGCGCAAGCCATGGTGAAATAGACGGCCACCCGGAAGAGGAGAAAGGGAGCCGTGCGCGCCATGAGCACCAGAGCTCGGGATAAACTGAAATTCCACATAAAACTGGATCCTCAAGAAGGTCACAAAGGAGCATGCCCTGGCAAGGGAATGCCTGTTGGAATAGACAGTAGGTTTCGATGAAGCGTCGGTCTTGGGCCTGATGGCACCCGTTTGCAGGGGCAATGGCACAAGGGCCTGTTACGTTTGTCCAGGCCCGCTGGTTAAGCGTGACCGCTTCGCACGTCCCTTGGTGTCATGCCGTAAGTCTGCTTGAAGCGGGTATTGAACCAGGACAGGTCGCCAAAGCCAGCCTCCATGGCAATCTGAGCGATGTTCAGATGCAGTAAAGTCGGATCACTCAGCATACGAAAAGCACGCGCGAGACGCCGGCTCGCCACATAGTCGCGGAATGAGGTTCCCTCGCGCTCGAAGAGGGCGCGGACATACCGTGCGGATAGGCCGAGCCGGCTCGCAACACTGTCGGCGCTCAATGCCGATGAAAGGAGGTTCTGCTCGATCTCCCTTTTGACTTCCTTCAATCGTGCGGCTCGCACACCACGCCCGGCGGCAATCTCGGTCGCCTCCCGCGTCGCCCCCAGCGCCATCAAGGCGAGATCCTGGACATGCGCGATGCATTGCGCTGCCTCTTCGGCAGCCAGTGCCGGCAGTTCGGTGTGCAGACTGCGGGCATAGCTTAGAAGGAGCCGCCATTGCGGCGTCAGGGGCGCTGATCGCCTGAGCACGGCATCAAGTCCCGTTGCGGCCTTGGTCAAATGTGCCCGGGGAATGGAGACGTAAATGCCTTCCATGTGCTGACCACCAAAACGCACGGTTCCTGGCACGTCGCCCGGATCGACATAGACAGTTCCCGGACGCAAGACCTCTTCGTCTCCACCGACCTGCGAAATCGTGCCACCACCGGCGAGCGGGATGTGGAACATAACATCATCGCTGCACTCGGCGGCATGGTTTCGTGTGCGGATCGCGGTCGATGCGGAATGCCGACCATGTCCGATGATCACACCGGGCAAGACGGCAATTGATGTCTCCGAGGTAAAATGCTCGCGGTCGTCGGGTATGAAATCGACCTTGGTCATGTTCGCGACGACATCTCGAAACGCATCGACGCGGCTTGTCCGGTCAAAATCCTGCGATCGGATGGACAGCAACGGCATGATGACCTCCCCTATGGCTCGTCTCCCCAGCCCTTTTAGTGATGCCCGTCATTTGGCGCATACACCATTTGGCGTATCATCCCGATTCAGGGTTTGACGGAGGTTGGCGATGGACAGAGATGAGGGGAGTTCGAAGCATCCTGTGAAGGCTGCCAACGATGACCCAATGGGGCCGGAGGATCCCGGGGCGATCGACCCAGACGTAGACCTCGATATCATTTCGAACACCTATCGCGCCATTGTCGACCAAGAAGCATTCGATGCCATGATCGAGAGTTGGCAGGCGAAACTCGGTCGCATTCCGGATGATGAGAAAGCTTCGAAGCAATTGTCGGGGGCGCTTCTGGCACAACTTGCCTTGGCACGCACAACCCTCGACGGCCTCGACATTCCCGCCGAGAACGACCCGTTGGCACGCGCCGTGCGGGATGTGCCCGGTCCGGCGCTCGTTCTGTCCCCCGAAGGTCGGGTCGTTGTCACCAATACCGAAGGGGCATCCGTTCTCGGAGCCCGACAGGGAAACTTCCTTGATCTGGACAGAGTAGACCCGCGGTCATTGGAAACCTTTCGGACCATGATGCGCGCGGCGAACAAGCGCGCCAATCGCTCCCAGGCCATTCTCCGGATGTCTCCGCTGCATGACGGTGATCCCATCCTGGCCGAGGCGTGGCTTCTCACCCCGAAGATCGACGGCGCCGCCTTCGTCGTCATTCGTTCCTTGGAAATCGAGTGGACCGAACGCGCTTCAGAGATGCTCGGGGAAGCCTTCGGGCTCTCTGCCGCCGAAGTGGAAATTGCGCGGATATTCTTCCGTTTCCGTGACGTTGCCGCCACTGCCGCCGCTCGCAATGTTTCGTTGCTGACGGTGCGCACCCAGCTCAAAAGCATCATGGCGAAAACAGAAGCCCCCTCACAGGTCGAGCTCATGCGGCTTCTCGCGATGACCGCCGGGCGTGCCATTCAGGACCGCCAGGGCAAGACCGACGCGTGGCGAGATCCGCTCGGCCGCGAAGAAGTTCTCAACTTGGCCGACGGGCGCTCCATCGCCTGGACGTGGCTCGGTGCCCCCAATGGTCGACCCGTTATTCTCTGCCGCGGTCTACCGATGTGCTATCTCCTGCCACCCGACAGCGAGGGTCAATTACGCGATGCCGGCATTAAGCTTCTGGCTCTTTCCCGACCGGGCTTCGGCAACTCCAGCCAGCATGTAAATTTGTCCCCGCTGGAAGACAATCTCGCCGCGCTTCGTGGCTTTCTCGATCATGTGGTCAAGGCACCCTGCATCGCAATCGGGCTCAGCAACGGGGTCTTGCCGCTGCTTGCTGAAGCAAGCCTTCACCCCGACCGGTTCCAGGCGCTCATCGCCATCGGCTATACGGGTGTCCTTGACCGCAGCGGCATCCGACGTTTGCAACCAACACAACAGGCAATGATGCGGCTCGTCGGGATGTTGCCATGGCTCGTTGACCTGATGGCCAAGCAAGCCCATCGAATGATCCAGACCTATGGCGTCGATTGGTATATCGAGCGAGCCTATCGCACCCGCCCTCTCGATTACGCAACCTGCACGGACCCTAATCTCGCGCCCTTCATTCGAAACGCCTGTTCGCATCTGCTTGCTCAAGGACATCAGACTTTTGTTCGGGAGCTTCTCCTTGCCCGATCTGACATCGACCCGGTCATCGAGACCTTGTCAGTGCCATTGACATGGGTTGCGCCGCAAGAAGACGGCGTCTTCGATGAGGCAAGCTTTCGGCTGATAGAGAGGAGAAATCCCCGCATTAGCGTGCGACCTCTCGCAAAGGCTGGCGAGCTAGCGCTCTACCAACAGACCTCCAGCATCGTTGACCTGATCATCGCCACCGCGATCGGCAAAACTGACGGCCTAGATCAAACGTGTCGAGCTCCCCCGTGACACCTTACATGCAACTCGTTTCGGTGCGACTGAATTAGCCACGTACGTGGCCTTTGGAGAACGGAACTCATTGCCGGTCCGCTTTGCTCACCATCTGGCGTCACCTCCAGCTTGGTGTTTCAAGCGGAAATAATTGCCGCTCACCCGCCATATTGACGCCGGCCCAAAGCCAGGACACAAAGAGGGCATCCACGGTCGCTCGCGGCAGGAAAACAGAGGAAAATCAAAGGTGATTCTATTAAGCCTTTGAAATAATTTAATAACCCAGACTCCCCGACCTGTCTCTTTTCCTCAAGGAAATTCAAGTACTTAGTGGCGGCTGAGCACCTCAGTCCGTACCCCTGAATGTACCTCTGCGGCGGTCAACCTCACCGTCTTCGATGACCTATGTCGCGTCGAAATGATGCTGATGACGCTTGCTGCGTTCAAAACGGGGAAGGTTGCGCCTCACTCCAAACGATAGCTTGAAGCCGCCCCGGATCAGTCTTGGGTCGGGAGGCGACCGGTCCTGAACGGGTGAGGATCAGGTCTGGCGCGGGGCGAAGCGTCCCGCCCAACCTGCAGCCCGCCAATGCGTTCGGGGAGCCTACGCGTGTCGGCTCCCCGATTGTTTTTCGGTCGTTGCTCGCCTGGAGGTCAGAAACGCATGCCGAAATTGCCCTTCACCACATGCTCGGCGCCTTCCGCGCCGAACTGGCCGCTATAGCCCAGCGAGACGGTCGAGGCCTTGCCGACCTCGAACTCGACGCCGGCGCTGACAAGCGCCGTGTCGCGCGCCATGGCGGCAGAGGTGATCGAGAAGCTGTCGCCGGTGGCAAAGCCGTAGCTCGCCTCGGTGGCCGTGTCGCCGAAGACGTGGCGCCAGCCGAGCCCGCCCTTCACCTTGCCGAGCGCGCCGTTGAGCGCGAAGTCGCGATCGACGTTCAGCCCGAGCGTCGACTGCCACTGGCCAGCGGCATGGGCGTCGGCGCTGAGCGCGGCCACACCGCCTTCTTCGGCAAAGCCGTCCCGATCGACATGGACATAGGCGATGCCGGCAAACGGCTCGAAGTGCCACAGATCGCGATCCACCCGCCAGGAGAATTCGCTGAAGGCCTGGGCCGTGCGGGCATTATAGTCGGCGGTGAGCGTATCGGTGAAGCCGGTGAACGCGACGTCGCGCTCGGTCTCGATGTCGGACCAGCCATAGGCCACGCCGAACTTCATGCCGAGGGGACCGGCGCGCCGGCCGGCATAGGCCGCGATGTGATAGCTGTCGGCCGAGCCCGAGGCGGACACGCCGTCGGCGCCGAAGCTCTCATTCGCATAGCCGCCGGCCACGCCGAGACGCCAGCCATTGTCGAGCTGGCGATCGGCGCCGAAGAGCACGCCGCCGCCATTGGCGTCGAAGTTGGAGCCGGTGCCGTCCCCGTCATAGCGTCCCCAGGCGCCAAAACCGCTCATCCACACGCCGCTCGGCTGGTCCGCGCGCGGCAGAAGCGTTTCGGTCGGCTCGTCATAGGCGGCGACATTTTCGCCGCCGGGCGCACCCACGCCACCGAAGGCGTCGCGCAGGCGGTCGGTGATCGCATCCCGCGTCAGGCGGCTGCGGTCGAGATAGGCGGTCTCGATGGAGGCATGGGTGGCGCCGGACAGCTGCTCGAAGGCCGCTCCGGGCTCGCCGACCGGCAGCGCCAGGATGGCGCTGTAGAGGGCGCCCGAGCCCTGGCTCTCGATGGCACCCGCGACGGCAGACTGGTTCGGCGTCGTGGCAAGGGATGCGAACGAACCGCAGGAGACACAACGCGTCAGCGTCAGATAGGCCTTGTCTGCATCATAGGTGACGTCGGCATCGAGATAGGCGAAGTTCTCGTTGACCGTGTCGAAGGTGCCGCTGAGCCCCGAGCCGCTATCGAGGATGGTATAGGTCGTGGACGGACTGTAGGTCGATCCATCGTCCGTGCCGTTCTGCGCCAGGACGTTGAGCGTGACACCGGTGTCGATCGTGATCGACCCGCCCGAGGTGAGCTTGTCGGCATTGCCGCTATTGTCGACATGCACCTCGAAGTTGGAGCCCGTATAGAACGTGACGCTGCCATTGGAATCGAGCTGGCCGATGCCGGCCGAGCTTCCCGGTGCGATGGTGGAGCCCGAGGTCACGTAGGTCACCCCAGCGATCGAGCCCGAGCCGCCGAGCACCCCGCCTGCGAGATAGGCCATGCCACCGAGGGAGATGCCGTCGAGGAGCAGGGTGCCGCCATTGACATAGGTCTGGCCGGAGAAGGAGGAGGCGTTGCTCTGCAGCAGGGTCGTGCCGCTTTCGACCACGACGTCGCCGTCGCCGGAGAGCGCCGTGTCGAAGCTGTAGGAAGACAGGCCGTGATCGAAGATGAGCTGGGAGCTGCCATGGTTGAACCGGATGCTGCCGGCCTCAATGGTGCCGCCGCCGGCACCGATCTCGAGCACGCCGGCAGCCGAGGGGCCGCCGATCACGATGTCGCCTGCGCCGCCATCAATGGTCACCGAGGAATTGTTGCTGACCGTGAAAGATCCGGCGGACACGTCGCCGATGCGCAGATCGCCGTTCGTGACGAGCTCCGAAGCGTCGACAAGGACCGTGCCTGCGCCTGAGGCGCCGCCCACGGTCAGAATTCCATTCACCTCGACATAGCCGTGATCGAGTACCTGCAGGCTGCCGTCGCTCAGATGGCCGATGACGGCGCTTGCCGAGTTATACCAGGCCGAGCCGGTCCCGCGAACGATGACTTCACCATAGGGCGAGGTCGCGCCGGCAGCGGCTCCGACATAGGAATAGGTGTTGCGAACATCCGAACCGTTTTCGACGACCATCGCACCGGACGTGGTTACGCCCACCTGGAGCGTATCCGCGTAGTCGTAGTCCACAGTATGGGTGACGACACCGTTCAGGTCGACGGCAGCTGCCGTACCGGCGACGGCGAATGTCATGGCCGTCGAGGCAAGCAGGAGACCTGTGCGGATCCGGCGGCGGGGTGCCATCCGGTCGCTTCGCATAAAGGGTTTCATGATGATCCTCCAAACATGTCTTCTGGCGCACTACACGCCGTTGAAAGGTTTCTGGAGGATCGGCAGTCCGCTCGCCACGAACCAATTCAGATCAATTCTGTCCAATTCTGGCAGCATCGGCTTCGCGACGAATTTTGTGACGGCCGACACAGAAACTGCAGAAATGCCGCGCTATGCAGCGCGGCGAAACAGCCCCGATCGACCAACCATTTCGGACATCCATGCTTCCCATTCTCGACCCGGTGACCGCCCTGGCAGGGGTCGTTGCCGGAAAGGTCCTCAATGCCGTGATCTGGTCGATCCTCGCTCTGTTGCGGCCGAGGCTCGCGGGGCCGAAACTGATCGTCATCGGATCGCTGACCGGCGCCCTCGGCTTCCTGCGCATCGGCATGCGCGGGCCGTCCCCGAGCGCGGCCTATCTGACGGCGGACAATGTGCTGGTCCTCGGCGGCATAACCCTGATCGTCGCCGGCTATCTCGAACTGATGCACCAGCAGCTCAGTCGCCGGGTTCTGATCCTCTGCATCGCGATCATGATCGCCGGTCTCGGTTACGCCTTCGACACCACGCCGCAGAACGTCGCGATCCGGGTGCATGTCGTCAATATCGTGGCGATCATCCTGCTTATCGCCACCTCGCGAGGTGTGTGGCGCGACAGCCTGCAACCACGATTGCTGCGCATGGCGATCCTCTCGGTCATGGCCTTCCATGCCCTCATTATCGTCGTGCGCAGCCTCGCGCAGGTCGTCAAGCCGCCGTCGCGACCGCAATTGCTCGATGACCCGGTGCAGGCCTGGATGTTCCTCGAATGGGGCCTGTTCTTCGGCCTGCTGAACCTGTTCATGCTGGTGACACTGGTCATGCACTATGCCCACTCGCTCAACACATCCGTTGAAGCGCTGGAAAAAGAGGTCGCGGAACGGCGAAAGCTGCAGGGCGAGCTGGCAGAGCGGCTGCAGACCGAGACCGCCTTGCGCGAGGAGCAGTATCAGTTCGTCCGGCTGGTCAGCCATGAGCTGCGCACGCCGCTGGCCGTCATCAACCGCTCGGCGGAGATGATTGCGCTGACGCTGGAAAACGCGCCGGCCTCGATCCGCGACCGGCTGGACAATATCCGCTCCGCCGCTGCCGGTCTGTTCGGGCTGATCGACCGTTTCCTGATCACCGAACGGCATCAGACGATCGGGCCGGACATTGCCCAGGTGGCGATTGCCGACCTGTTTGCCGATGTGCGCCAGCATGTCGAGGCGCGCCAGGAGGCCGGGCGCCTGTTGCTTGAAGGCGATGTCGACGGGATCTGTGCACCGCTCGACCGCGCGATGATGGCCACCGTGCTGACCAACCTAATCGACAACGGGCTCAAATATTCCGCCGCTTGCGAACCGGTGACGCTGAGCGCCGAGCGGCGCGCCGATTGCCTCGTCTTCGGCGTGGCCGACAAGGGCATCGGCATTCTCGATGCCGACCGCCGCCAGATCGGCCAGCGCTTCTATCGCGGCGCCAACACGACCGACACGGCCGGTGTGGGTATCGGCCTCTACAGCGCCCGCAAGCTCGTCGAATATCACGGCGGGACGATCACGCTTTCTGACCGTGCCGGCGGCGGGACGCTGGCCGAGGTCCGCCTCCCCCTGCCCCTCCACCCATGCGAAAGGCCGAACCTGCCATGATTTCCGTTCTGGTGGTCGAGGACGAGCCGTCGCTGCGCGCCGACCTCGTCGACTATCTCACACTCAAGGGCCTGAAGGCGCGCGGTGGCGGCCGACCCGCCGCAGATCGTCGTCCTCGATGTCGGCCTGCCCGACGCCGACGGCTTCGAGCTGGCGGAAGAAATCCGGCGCACCGGCGATTTCGGCATCATCATGCTGACGGCGCTCTCCGAGCCCGAGGACCGGATCCGCGGCTTCGAGGCCGGTGCCGACATCTACCGGATGAAGCAGGCGACGCTGCGAGAGATCGAGGCGGCTGTCCTCAGCCTAGCGCGCAGACTGGCGGCTGCGCCGGACATATCCAGGGAACCGGAGAACCGTTGCGAGACCTGGATGCTCGACCGCGAAGGCTGGCAGCTGACGGCGCCGGACGACCGCATGACGCGGCTGACGGCAACCGAGTTCGCCTTCCTCGATCTCGTGGTGGCCAGGGCGGGCGAACCGATTTCCCGCGAGGAGATCGTGCGCCAGATTGCGCGGCCGATCCCGCATTGGGACGGCCGTCATCTCGATTCGGTCGTCAGCCGGCTGCGCCGCAAGGTGCAGGGTGACTGCGGCCGGCCACTGCCCGTCAAGATGATCTATGGCAAGGGCTATGCCTTTACCGCCTCCGTCCGCCAGGTGGCGGGCGCCAGTACCTCCCGCGACTGAGCGGACGGGGACCTCGGGTCGGCCATCGCTGCCAGCCCTCGCCCGGTTCTGCCCTCAGGAGCTCCGCCGCCGCCCAGACCTCACCCCGCCTCGTCGAGCAGGAAGCGGGCGCTGTCGGCATCGGTGACGACGACGGTCGCCAGACCTGCGCGAAGGGTCGCACGCAGGACGGCGTGCTTATGCGAGCCACCCGAGGCGATGATGCGGCCGGGAATGCCGCGATAGGCCTCGAGATCCGGCGAAATCACCTGGCGATTGAGCGGATGGTCGACCGGACGACCTTCCGCATCAAGATAGCGGCCGAGCAGGTCGCCGACGGCGCCGGCGGCGACGAGTTCACCGATATCGGTCTGCGACGGCAGGCCATAGCGCACCTGCAGCGACTGTCCCGTCACGTCCCCGACGCTGAGGAAAGACACGTCGACGCTCGCGCCCTCGCGCAGGAAATCGCAGAACACCGGCAAAGCCATGATCTGCCGGTGCGCCTCTTCGCTGCCGGCATAGATCGGGGCGGCGAAGTAGTGGCACTTGGCGTTCAGCACCTTGGCGAAGCTGCGGACGATCTCGAAGGTGTTGATCTCGGAACCGCGGGTGAGGCCGCCCATCAGCGAGCGGATGCGCATGTCCGGCTCGTTTGCGCCACTCATGTGCTGCACCGTCTCGCGCAGGGTGGCACCCCAGCCGACGCCGATCGAGCGCGGCTTGCGGCTCTGGATCAGCCGGTCGAGGAAACCGGCCGAGGCGCGGCCGATCACCGCATGCATCTGCGCCGGATCCGAAGGGCTGGGCGCCACCACCGCGTCTTCCAGCCCGAAGCGGCGGCACAGACGCGCCTCCAGCTCGACGTTTTCGGCGAGCGGCGAACTGAAGCTGATGCGCACGACGCCCTGTTCCAGCGCCTCGCCCAGAAGCTCGTTCACCCGCCTGCGGGTGAGGTTCATGCGCTCGCCGATCTGCGCCTGCGTCAGTCCTTCGACGTGATAGAGCCAGGACGCCCGCACCATGAGTTCCTGATTGTCCAAGAAGCCCCCTTCCGACCAAATGTCACACTAGCGTAACATATGTAACCTAGAAGCCCCGCATAGACGACCGCGGGGCTGATGGCAATTGTCAAGGAAAGCCCGGCGGCCGGCAACCCGATTGGGGTGAAGGTCCGGTGCTTTTTCAGAGCCTCCCCTTCCACCCCGACAAAAGACAGTGGAATGGCATGACGGCTGACCTTCTCATTTTCGATTGCGACGGCGTATTGATCGACAGCGAACCGGTGGCAAGCCGCGTTCTGTGGCAGACGCTGACCGAGGCCGGCGTGTCGATTTCGCTCGCCGAGGTCCACCGTCGCTTCACCGGTTATTCCGAGCGCGATGCGCACCGGATCTGCGTCGAGGAACTGGGGATCGCAGACCCCGCACCGGTCTTTGCCGCCACACGCGACGCGCTCTATCCGGCTTTCCAGCGCTCGCTTCGGCCGATGCAGGGCATCGAAGCCGTGGTGCGCGCCCTGCCGCAACAAAAATGCGTCGCCTCCAACAGCACGCTGGAGCGCCTGCGCGCCAGCCTTGGCCTGTTTGATCTGTGGAACGCCTTCGACCCGCATATATTCAGCGCCGAAATGGTCGCCGCACCGAAGCCCGCGCCGGATCTCTTCCATCTCTGCGCCGAAACGCTGGGTGTCGACCCGAGCCGCTGCGTGGTCGTCGATGACAGCCCGCACGGCATTGTCGGGGCGGTCGCCGCCGGCATGCGGGCGATCGGCTTCGTCGATCCGGCCGATCCGCGCGAGGGCCGTCACGCCGTGCTGTCCGATGCCGGCGCCATGCTGGTCGCCACCGGTGCGGACGAGCTTGCCCGCGCCTTTGCGACCGTTCTCGGTGGTGCGCCGGCGGCCTTGAGGACGCCTGCACTTTCCGAGCCCGTCTGACCGACCAGTGCCCGCCGCGGCTGGCGCGGCGGTCGTCATGCAAAATTCACGAGGCCATTAACAAACCGACACTCGCGACGCGCAAGAGAGACAATCTCTGTTTTCGAGTGACCCACCCCAAGGAGGTTTCCAATGCTTTCCATCAATCGACGTGGCGCGCTTGGACTGATCGGCGCGAGCGCCGGCAGCCTGATCCTGCCGCGCATGACCTTTGCCCAGGGCAAGCGCCCTTCGGTGACGATCGCCGTGCAGAAGATCACCAACAACAACACGCTCGACATCTGGAACGAACAGTCCAACGTCGGCGAGCGCGTGTTCTTCCCCAACCTCTGGGAAGGCCTGATCCTGCGAGACTGGATGGGCAATCAGGGTCCGGTCCCGGGTCTTGCCACCGAATGGCGCCGCATCGACGACAAAACGCTCGAACTGAAGCTGCGCCAGGGCGTCAAGTTCCACAATGGCGACGAGCTGACCGCCGACGACGTCGTCTTCTCCTTCTCCAAGGAGCGCCTGTTCGGTGACACCGAACCCAAGGGCGGCAAGACGATCTTCGAAGCCGACCACAAGCCGACCACCGTCAAGGAACTGCCGGCCTCCGTTCCCGGCATCGGCCGCCGCCTGTGGCCGGCACTTGCCGGGGTCGAAGCCGTCGACAAGTACACCGTGCGCTTCCACAACGCGACGCCGGACGTCACGCTCGAAGGCCGCCTCTACGCCTTCGGCTCGCAGATCACCAACCGTCGCGCCTGGGATGAGGCCACCTCCTATACCGACTGGGCTCGCAAGCCGATCACCACCGGCCCCTATATGGTCGGCGAATACAAGCCGGACGTCTCGCTGACCCTCGTCGCCTTCGACGAATACTGGGGCGGCCGTCCGCCGCTTGAGGAAATCCGCTTTGTCGAGGTTCCGGAAGTCGCCTCGCGCGTCAACGGCCTGCTGTCGGGCCAGTATGACTTCGCCTGCGACCTGCCGCCGGACCAGATCGCGACCGTCCAGGCCGCTGCGGGCTTCGAAGTGCAGGGCTCGACCATCCTCAACCACCGCATCTCGGTGTTCAACACCCAGAACGAGATCCTCGCCAACCCGCTGGTGCGTCGCGCCATGACGCATGCGATCGACCGCCAGGCGATCGTGGAAGCCCTCTGGGGTGGCCAGACCGTGGTTCCGCCGGGTCTGCAGTTCGGCATCTTCAAGACCACCGACATGTTCATCGACGGCTGGGCCGCACCGGAATACAATCCGCAGCTCGCCCAGGACCTCTTGAAGCAGGCCGGCTACAAGGGCGACGCCATCCCCTTCCGCCTGCTCAACAACTACTACACCAACCAGACCGCCAATGGTCAGGTCATGGTCGAGATGTGGAAGCAGGTCGGTCTCAATATCGAGATCCAGATGAAGGAAAACTGGGCGCAGATCCACGATCCGGAAGGCGTCAAGGGCGTGCGCGACTGGTCGGCCTCGGCCAACATCAACGACCCGGTCACGCCGATGGTCACGCAGTTCGGCCCGAACGGCGAAATGCAGCAGAAGAAGGACTGGACCAATGCCGAGATGAACGCACTCTCGGTGGTGCTGGAAACCTCGACCGACCGCGCGCTGCGCAAGAAGGCCTATGCCCGCATGCTGGAAATCGCCGAGCGCGAAGACCCGGCCTATCAGGTCCTGCACCAGAACGCCGTGTTCACCGGCATGAAGTCGTCGCTGAAGTGGAAGGCGGCCCCCGCCTTCGCCATGGACTTCCGCGCCAACAACTGGACCATGTGATCGGTCCCAATGCGACCCGGCGGCACCACGTCGCCGGGTCCCTCCCTTCCCTGACCTGCCTGCAGCGCGCCCGGAACCGGGCGGCCCATGGCCTTGAAGAAGGTGAACGCTGATGAGCTCCCATCTTGTCGAACTGCGCAATCTGACCGTCGCCTTTGATGGCGTTCCGGTTCTGCACGGCATCGATCTCGACGTCAAACCCGGCGAGGCGCTCGGTCTGGTCGGCGAATCCGGCTGCGGTAAGTCCGTGACCTGGCTGGCCGCGCTTGGCCTGCTGCCCGGCAAGGCCAGCGTCAGCGGTTCGGTGCGCATCGACGGCCGGGAAGTCTGCGGCGCCCCGCGCCAGGCGCTCGAAAGCGTGCGCGGCGGCCGGGTCGCGATGATCTTCCAGGACCCATCGAGCTCGCTCAATCCCGTCATCCGCATCGGCCGGCAGATCACCGAGGCGCTGGCGCTGCATCGCGGCCTCAAGGGAGAGGCGGCGAAGGCCGAGGCGCTCCGGCTGATGGACATGGTCGGCATCCCCGACGCCCGCCGGCGCTTCGATCTCTATGCGCATGAATTCTCCGGCGGCCAGTGCCAGCGGCTGATGATCGCCATGGCGCTTGCCGGCAAGCCCGACCTCCTGATCGCCGACGAGCCGACCACGGCGCTCGATGCGACGATCCAGGCGCAGATCCTCGACCTCCTGATCGCGCTTCGTGCCGAAACCGGCATGGCCACCGTCTTCATCAGCCACGATCTCGGCGCCGTGTCGCAGGTCTGCGAGCGCGTCTGCGTCATGTATGCCGGCCGGATCGTCGAGGAAGGCACGATCGGGCAATTGTTCTCCGAGCCGCGCCACCCCTATACGCGCGGCCTGTTCGACGCCATCCCGCGCATCGACGGCCCGCGCAACCGGCTGATCCCCATCCCCGGCACCGTGCCCAATCCGAAGAACATGCCGTTCGGCTGCGCCTTCGAACCGCGCTGCGGGCACGCATCGAAGAGCTGCGGGCATGAGCGCCCGGCACTCTCGTCCATGGAGGACGGCCGCAGGCTCGCCTGCTTCAGCCCCGTTCCGGCCGCCCCTTCGCAATCCCTCAAGACGATGATCCTGGAAGGCGCATAAGTGACTGCTCCCCTCATCACCGCCGAGAACCTCACCCGTATCTACCAGCTGCGGCGCGGCCTGTTCGGCAAGCCGACGCCAGTGCGCGCCGTCGACGGCGTCTCGCTCAGTGTGATGCCCGGCGAGGCGCTCGGCATCGTCGGCGAATCCGGCTCCGGCAAGTCGACGCTCGGCCGCATGCTGCTCGGCATCGACCCGCCGCAGTCGGGCAAGGTCACCTTCGACGGCCAGCCGATGCCGGAGTTCGGGACGGCGGAATGGCGAGCGCTTCGCGCCCGCATGCAGCTCATCTACCAGGACCCGCTCGCCGCCCTCGACCGTCGGCTGACCATCGCCACCCAGATCGGCGAGCCGCTGGAGATACACAATCTGCTGCCGAAGGAGGAACGCCCGGCCCGTGTCGAGGCGCTGATGGCCGCCGTCGGCCTTCGCCGCGATCAGGCCGACCGTTACCCGCACGAACTCTCCGGCGGCCAGCGCCAGCGCGCCGTGATTGCCCGCGCGCTCGCCACCCGGCCGAAGCTGCTCGTCTGCGACGAGCCGGTCTCTGCCCTCGACGTGTCGATCCAGGCGCAGGTGGTCAACATGCTGCGCGACCTGCAGGAAGACAACGGCATTGCCATGGTCTTCATCAGCCATGACCTCAAGGTGGTGCGCAACATCGCCGACCGGGTTGCGGTGATGTATCTCGGCCGGATCGTCGAGGAAGCCTCTTCCGACGTGATCTTCGCCCAGCCGCAACACCCCTATACGCAGGCGCTCGTTTCCAGCGTGCCGGTTCCGGGCAAGCCGCTGACCGGCCGGATGATCCTTCAGGGCGAGCCGCCGAACCCGGCCAATCGTCCGTCCGGCTGCGCCTTCCATCCGCGCTGTCCGCTGGCGACCGAGCTGTGCCGCACAAGCGTGCCTGAGCTTCGGCGCATCGGCGCCGGGCGCACCGCCGCCTGCCATCTCGTCGAAGGCGCCGACGCGCCGATCGCTGCCTGAGGAGACGTCCGTGATCCGCTTCGTCCTCACCCGCCTGTTGCGGGCCTTCGTCACCATCCTCGCCGTCGTGACCTTCGCCTTCGTCGTGCTGCGCATGTCGGGCGACCCGGCGCAGGTCATGCTCGGCCCCGACGTGCCGCAGGAGGCCGTCGACGCCTTCCGCCGCGCCTGGGGTCTCGACCAGCCGCTGTGGGTCCAGTATCTCGCCTATATCCGCTCGATCTTCACCGGCGATTTCGGCGTGTCCATGCGCGACAAGGCCTCGGCCCTCGAGCTGGTATTGGAGCGCGTTCCGGCGACGCTGCAACTCACCGTCCCGGCGCTGATCCTCAAGCTGTCGATCGGCATTCCTGCCGGCGTCTATGCTGCCCTCAACCGCCAGAGCATCATCGACCGCGGCGTCATCATGCTCTCCATTCTCGGCTTCACCATTCCCTCCTTCGTCATGGGTCTGCTGCTGGTGCTCATCTTCTCGGTGATCCTTGGCCTTCTTCCCTCGGGCGGCCAGGACACCTGGATGCACGGCATCCTGCCGACGATCACCATGAGCATCGGCGGCATCGGCATCCTCGCCCGCTTCTCGCGCAGCGCCATGATCGAGGTGATGGGCCAGCCCTATATCCGCACCGCCTCGGCCAAGGGCCTGAAATGGCCGGATGTGGTCTGGACCCATGCGCTGCCCAACGCCGCCGTGCCGATCGTCACCATCGTCGGCTTCATGGTCGGCTCGCTGATCGCCGGCGCCGTCGTCGTGGAATCGATCTTCTCCTGGCCCGGCATCGGCCGGCTGCTGGTCGTCTCGGTCGCCAACCGCGATCTGGCGGTCGTCCAGTGCATCCTTCTCCTGATCGCCGCGACCATGGTGATCTCCAACCTGATCGTCGACCTGCTCTACGGCTGGCTCGACCCGCGCCTGCGCAGCCAGGCGGCGCACTAGGAGGACCCGATATGACCTCGGCAGACATCACGGACACCCGGTCGGACAAGGTCCGCCGGCCCGGCCTCATCGCCACCCTTCGCCGCAATGTGCCGCTCTCGATCGGACTCGGTATGCTGTGGCTCGTCGCCATGGTGCTCGTCGCGCTCTTTGCCGACCAGCTGAGGCCCTATGGCATCACCGCGATGGATCTCACCAATCGGCTGGCCATGCCCGGCAATGCCAAGCACTGGCTCGGCACCGACGAACTCGGCCGCGATGTTCTCGCCCGGCTCATCCAGTCGGTGCGGGTGTCGCTGGTGATCGCCTTCAGCGCCACCATCATTTCCGCCGTCTTCGGCACGGCGCTCGGCTTTGCCGCCGCCAAATTCCGCGGCGCGGTGGAACACGTCGTTCTCGTGCTCGCCGACTTCCAGGCGGCCCTGCCCTTTCTCATCATGTCGCTGGCGGTCCTTGCCTTCTTCGGCTCGTCCATGCTGCTGATTGTCTGCCTGATGGGCTTCTATGGCTGGGAGCGCTATGCCCGTATCGCCCGGGGGCTGGCGATTTCGGCGAGCGCCCAGGGCTATGCCGCAGCTGTGGTGCAGCTCGGCGCCACGCCGTTTCGGGTCTATTTCCGCCACATCCTGCCGAATGTCGCCTCGACGCTGATCGTGTCGATGACGCTCACCTTCCCCGAGATCATTCTCATGGAAAGCGGCCTCTCCTTCCTCGGGCTCGGCGTCCAGCCGCCCGAAACCAGCCTTGGCAACATGGTCGGTTTCGGACGCGAATATCTGACGCGCGCGCCCTGGATCATGCTTGCCCCGGCTGTCGTCATCATGCTGACGACGCTGTCGATCTCGCTGGTCGGCGACTGGCTGCGCGACAAGCTCGATCCGACCGTGCGCTGACACTTACCGATCACTCCATCCACCAGGACCGACACCATGACCTTCATCACCGGCCACCGCGGCGCCCGCAATCTCTGGCCCGAAAACTCGCTGCAAGGCTTCAACAACGTGCTGCCGCTCGGCGTCGATGCCGTCGAGTTCGACGTCCATCTGACCGATGCCGGCGAGCTCGTCGTCATCCATGACGCAACACTGGATCGCACCACCGAGGGAACGGGCCCGGTGCGCGCGCTGTCGCCGGAAGCCCGCGCGGCAACGAAGCTCAAGGGCTCGGACGAAACCATCCCGACGCTTGCCGAAGTGCTTGCCGTTCTCGCCCCCTCGGGCAAGGCCCTGCACATCGAGATCAAGATCGACGAGGCCGGCCATCCCTATCCGGGCATCGTCGAAAAGGTCGTGGCGGAGACCGTGCGCTTCGGCGTCACCGAGCGCTCGCACCTCACCTCCTTCGACACCTCGATCCTGGAAGGTTGCCGCACGGCTGCCCCCGACGTTGCCCGCCTCGTGTCGGTCAACAAGGACTGGGCCGAGCGCCAGGGCGGGCTTGCCGCCTTCCTCGACACGGTCGATGGCCTCGTCGACATCGTCGCCATCCATCACGAACTGATGGAGGCCGAATGGGCGCTGATCACCGCGCGCCTGCCGCTCGAGCGGCTGTGCGTGTGGACGCTCAACGACGAAGCGCTGATCGCACACTGGCTGGAGCGCGGCATCGGCCACCTGACCTCCGACAGCCCCGACCTGGCGCTGACACTGCGCCAAGCCCACGCCTCGGCCGCCTGACACCTTTCGTCCCTCACCCGAACCGGAGCATCACCATGGGCAATATCATCGCAACCGGCTTCAATGCCGGCTCCACCAATGGCGAACTGGAAAGCCTCGAGGCCGATCTGCGCGCGCTGGCCGAGATCGGCGTCGACACCGTCGAACTCGGCGTCACCACGCTCGACCTGATTGCCGGCGGCCGCATCATCAAGGACCGCGCCGAGCGCCTCGTTGCGCTGACCAAGCAGTTCGACTTCCGCTACACCGTGCACGGCCTCGTCTCGTCCAACTTCATGGACCCGGCGACCTGCCGCTACCAGATCGACGCCGCCAAGGCGCTGGTCGAGATCTGCGACCGGATCGACGCCCGCATCCTCGTCCAGCATGGCGGCTGCCTGCGCGCCGACCAGATTTTCGACCGCGCCGCCGCGGACCTTCGCGAGCGCGAAGCCCTCGTCGAAGTTGCCGACTTCGCCAAGCCCTACGGCGTGCGCATCGCGCTCGAAAACATCTTCACCACGGAGCCCGGCCAGTATCGCCAGACCCCGGCGGAAGTCGCCGAAACGGTCAAGGCCGTCAATCACGACCATGTCGTGGCGCTCATCGACTTCAGCCATGCCTATATCGAGTCCACCTATCGCGGCCTGAACTTCCGCGACCAGATCGCCGCCATGGCGCCGGTTGCCGGCCATCTGCACCTGCACGACAGCTTCGGCCGCCCGCAGGGCTTCTACAAGGGCTATCATCCGCAGGAAAACACTGCGATGGGCATCGGCGACCTGCACATGCCGCTCGGCTGGGGCGACATCGACTGGGAGAGCATCTTCAGCGAACTCGATTTCCTGCCCGGCACCGTCGCGATGATGGAAATCGGCGCCCGTTACCGCGCCGAACAGCCGGAAAGCCTGGCGCGCGCGAAAAAGCTGCTCGCCCTCAACGACCGCACGGCCGGCATCGCCGCCGAGTAATCCTCCCCTTACCATCAGGGCCGCCGCGCGGACGCGGCGGCCTTTTCTACGTCTCGGCAATCACGCCCGGCCGCGTTGCCGCATGCCGTTTTCAGAGAGGAAGGACACGAAGTCCGCCGCCGATACGGGCCTGGCAAACAAATAGCCCTGGATGTTGACGCAGCCGCTGTCGAGCAGGAAGCGCGACTGCTCTTCGGTCTCCACGCCCTCGGCGATGACCTCGAGGCCCAGCTTCTGCGCCAGCGAGATGATGGCCGAGGTGATCGCCATGTTGTCGACGTCGCCGGGAATATCGGCGAGGAAGGAGCGATCGATCTTCAGCTGCGAGACGGGGAAGCTTTTCAGCGCGCTGAGGCTCGAATAGCCGGTGCCGAAATCATCGATCGACAGTTTCACGCCGAGCGCCTTCAGCTCGCGCATGCGCTGCAACGCGCCGGCCAGATCCTGCATGATCAGGCTTTCGGTGACTTCGAGCTCGAGGTAACGCGGATCGAGGCCGCATTCGTCCAGCACGCTTGCGACACGCACTGCCCAGCCCTTTTCCTTGAACTGCCGCGCCGAGACATTGACGCTGACGACTATGGGATCCAGCCCGTCCTGCTGCCAGGCCTGGCACTGGCGGCAGGCCTCCTTCAGTATCCAGTCACCGAGCGGCACGATCAGCCCGGTCTCTTCCGCGAGCGGAATGAAGTCGGCGGGCGAGACCAGACCCCGCTCCGGGTGGTTCCAGCGCACCAGCGCCTCGGCGCCGAAGACCTTGCCGGTCACAAGGTTCGCCTGCGGCTGGAAATGCAGGACAAACTGCCGCTCCTCCAGCGCCCGACGCATCTCCTCGATCAGCACCAGCTTCTTGCGGGCAGTCTCGGCCATTTCGGCGGAGAAGATTTCGAGCGCGTCGCGGCCCCCTTCCTTGGCGCGGTACATGGCGGCATCGGCGCTAGCGACCAGTTCGCCCGGGTCTTCGCCATGCTGCGGAAAGCAGGCCATGCCCATGCTGCAGGTGACCTGGAAGGTCATGCCGGCGAGCGTGATCGGCGCGGCAACGGCATGCCGGATCGCCTCGAAGCGGGCAATGAGGCTCTCGGCGCTCTGGCCGCTCAGCAAAATGATGAACTCGTCGCCGCCGACGCGCACGGCCATGCCCTCGCCGGCCAGGCTTTCGGTGACGCGGCTTGCCACCAGTTTCAGCAGTTCGTCACCCGTGGCATGGCCAAGGCTGTCGTTGATCACCTTGAAATTGTCGATGTCGAGGAAGGCAATGCCGAGGTCGTTCTCGCCGACTTTCGCTTCCTCCAGAATGGCCGGGAACTCGGCGTCGAGCAGCAGCCGGTTCGGCAGGCCGGTCAGGGCGTCGTGCCGCGCCATATGGCGGATTCGCTCCTCGGCACGGTGCCGTTCGATCGCAATCCCCGCCAGGTGCACGGCAATCGCCGTCAGCTCGTCGTGCTGCGCATCCGGAGAGCCGGGGCGGTCGACGAACAGCGCGAAGGTTCCCAGTACTTCGCCATGGCTCGACAGGATCGGCGTCGAGGAGCAGGAGCGCAGCTTGAGACCATCGACGAGAAACCGCAGACTGTCGGCCAGGGGATCGGTATCGACGTCCTCGATGACCACCCGCTGGCGGCGCCAGGCGGCCGTGCCGGACACGCCGCTCGCCGGACCGATCTTCAGCCGGTGCATGGCATCGCGAAAGACGGTCGGGAACGAGGGCGCCGCGGCCATTTCAAGATATCGGCCATTGGCGGTGGTCAGCATCACCGAACCGCGGGATCCGGGATGATGCGCCTCGATCATCAGCACCAGCTCGGTCAGAAAATCGCGAAGCGGCATGCCGGTCGCGACCATTTCCAGGAGACGCGACTGCGCCTCCATCAGCCGTTCGGCCTTCTTGCGCACGGTGATGTCGCGCGACATGCCGACGACACCGATCGTGCGCCCCTGCTCGTCGCGCAGCGGCAGACGCGACATCATCAGCCAGCGCTCGCCGCCGCCATTGAGGGCCTTTTCCTCGATGCCGAGATCGGCCTCGCCGGTTTCCATGACCATGCGCTCGACCGCCTCGATTGCCCGCGCCGCCTCCGGCGGGTGCAGGTCCAAATCGGTGAGACCGACGATCTCGGAAACGCTCTTGAGGCCATTGTCACGCACAACCGCGCGATTGGCGAAGAGGAAGCGGCCATCGAGATCCTTGGCATAGATATAGTCGGGGATCTGGTTGATCATGGCCTCGAGCCAATAGGGGCTCGAGCCGTCGCGTCCCGGCAGCGGCAGGCGCTCCAGGACACGCGCCGAAGTCTCGTCGGTCAGGCCCTTCTGCCGACCCTTTTCGTCCGCAAGGCCGGAAGCCCGTTTTCGCGCCATGCTCTTTCCCCCGCTGCGTCCCGGCAGCCATTTCTCCACTCTCTTGTGCACTTGCTAATCCGTCGTTAACGGCGGCCGGCTTGTTGCTCTCCTATCCGCAACGTTGCAGGCTTTCCACGCCAAAAGTCTGATCCGGTGGAGCATATGGGGAGCCTACGGAAGGTGCGCATGGCGCTCAAAGGCTTCGGGAACGGTGACCCCAACGTCCGGAAGAGGCGTCGGATCGACGGCATCGTCGTTGCTGGCGATCGGTGGACTTGGTATGGACCACAAGTCGTGCTGGATCGCGCGAAGCCCCCGGTGACCTTGAGAGGAGGACGTCTGCCATGTCCCAAAACCCCATCCTTCGTTTCCATGGCGCCGCCGGCACGGTTACCGGGTCCTGCTTTCTGATCGAACTCGGCAAGGCCAGGATCCTCGTCGACTGCGGCATGTTCCAGGGCTCGAAGAGCGAGAAGGAACTCAACTATCGCGACTTCCCCTTCACGGCCTCCGAGATCGACGCGGTCATTCTCACCCATGCCCATATCGACCATTCGGGCCTGCTGCCCAAGCTTGCGCGGGCGGGGTTCGACGGGCCGATCTTCGCGACCCGGGGCACCGTCGACCTCTGCTCCGTCATGCTGCCGGATTCGGCGCATATCCAGGAAAGCGAAGTCAATCAGCTGAATCGGCGCAACCAGCGCCGCGGCCGCGACCTGGTCGAACCGATCTATGATGCGGCGGATGCCGCCCGGGCCGTGACGATGATGCGCAGTGTGGCGCTGAAGACCTGGCAGCAGGCCGTGCCGGGCCTGCGCTTCCGCTTCTGGAACGCCGGCCACCTGCTGGGCTCGGCCTCGGTCGAGATGGAGATCGAAACGCGCGACAAGGTGCTCAGGCTGATGTTCTCCGGCGACATCGGGCCGAGCCACAAGCTGCTGCAATACGACCCGGAGGCACCGCAGGGCTTTGACTATGTGATCTGCGAAAGCACCTATGGCGACACCGACCGCGCCGTCGTCGACGAGCGGGCCCGGCGTCATGCGCTCGAAGCGGAGGTGCGCATGGCCGCGCATCCGAACGGCGCGCTGCTGATCCCGTCCTTTGCCGTCGAGCGCACGCAGGAACTGCTGGCGGACCTCGTTCAGCTGATGCGCAGCGGCGCGATCGAGACCTGCCCGATCATCATCGATTCGCCGCTCGCCACCCGCGCCAGCGAGATCTTCCGCCGCCATGCCCGAGAGCTGGAAAACGGCAAACTGCTGGCCGAGGCGATGGAAGCGCACAATGTGCGCTTCACCGAAACGGTCGAGCAGTCCAAGGCGATCGACAACATGCGCGGCTTCCATATCGTCATCGCCGCGTCCGGCATGTGCGAGGCGGGGCGCATCCGCCACCGGCTGAAGAACTGGCTGTGGCGCGAGGAGGCAACCGTGCTTCTGGTCGGCTACCAGGCGACCGGCACGCTCGGGCGCATTCTCAAGGACGGGGCGGCGACCGTGCGGATCCAGGGCGACGAGATCACCGTGCGCGCCCGCATCCGCGAGCTCGACATCTACAGCGGCCATGCCGACGGCCGGGAACTGACCGAATGGGTGAAGGCGCGCCAGCCGGTGCGCGCAGGGGCTTTCCTCGTGCACGGCGAGGAGGAGGCGCTCGCCGCCTTCGCCACGCGCCTTTCCGCCTTCCTGCCGGCCGAGCGCATCATCGTGCCGCGCATCGACGGGGCCTTCGAGCTCGGTGCTGAAGGCGCCGTCGACATCTCGGAAAGCAAGCCGCCGCGCATCGATCCGGCCCGTCCCGGCCACAAGGACTGGCACAACGACCTGCAATCGCTGGTGCTCGACCTGCAGGGCGAGCTGGCGAAGGCCGGCGACGACAAGGCGCGGGCGGTCATCATCCGCCGTCTGCGCCGCGCGCTGAGCGAATAGGTCGGCGGGTCTGGCGTTCGGGCATCGGACGGGTCAGCACGAAGGCCGCACAGGCGACGAGGATCGCGCCGACCAGAAGTTTCAGCCAGAGCTGCGGCGGACCGGCGAACCAGACGATCGCATAGCTCGCCGTCATCAGCGACACGGAGGCGATCTTGGCGTTGCGCGAGATTGCCCCCTGCCGGCGCCAGTCGATCAGCGGCTGGCCGTAGCGCGGATGGTCGAGCAGCCATTGCTCGAAGCGCGGCGAGGAGCGCGCAAACAGCGCCGCAGCGAGGATGATGAAAGGCGTCGTCGGCAGGACCGGCAGAAAGATACCGGCAAAACCGATGCCGACCATCAGCCAACCGGCGGCAAGCAACAGGATGCGCATGGCTTCTCTCCATCATGTCTTGAGACAGGGGCCGGGTTTGCCTCGGTGCTTCACGCTTCATACAGGCATTCAGATGCAAAAGCACGGCAACACGGCGGAACCGCGGCAAGATGCCCGGGGTCCCGTCGGGCGGGCGGCCCACGATAGGAGCCGAGAGACGTCTGCGACTTGGCAGGCATGGGTCGTATACGGCCGATCCCCGTCCCCGCGGGCCGGATACCCGGCGAGCACGTTCCGGCGCCCGACGATAAGCACACTCGCATTTCTGCAACGGGCTCCGAAAAATCGCCAATTACGGCAATTTTTCGTTTGCACAACAAGGGGCGCGATAGCATGGTCCGGATTTCTTCATCCAGACGGAATTCAAGGATCATGACTGCAGATACCATCGTGCTCGGCGCCGGCATTATCGGCGTTTCCACTGCCATTCACCTGGCGCGTCGTGGAAGGTCGGTGGTGCTGGTCGATCGCCGCACGGCCGGCGAGGAAACGTCCTTCGGCAATGCCGGCCTGATTCAGCGCGAAGGTGTCGTGCCCTACGGCTTCCCCCAGGATTTCGGCCTGCTCATCCGCTACGGCTTCAACAACCGCATCGACGCCCATTACCATATGCGCGCCATGCTGAAGCTGGTGCCCTTCCTGTCGCGCTACTGGTGGCACTCCAACAAGTCCCGCCACGAGGCAATTGCCCGCGCCTATGCGCCGCTGATCGAGAACTCGATCAGCGAACACCAGGACCTGATCGAGGCCGCCGGCGCCGGACACCTGATCCGCAAGGACGGCTGGGTCGAGGCCTTCCGCACCAATGGCGCGCGCGACACCGAATATGCCGAGGCCGACCGTCTCGTCCGCGAATACGGCATCAGCTACACCCGCCTCGACAAGGCGGAGCTGGCCAAGGCCGAGCCGCATCTGAGCCGCGACTTCGTCGGCGGCCTGAAATGGAACGATCCGTGGTCGGTGCTCGATCCGCACGGCCTGACCGCCGCCTATCTCAAATACTTCGAAAGCCTTGGCGGCCGCTTCGTCACCGGCGACGCCACCACGCTGGCGCCACGCTCCAGCGGCGCCGGCTGGCAGGTCAAGACCGAGGAAGGCCTGGTCGAGGGCAAGGACGTGGTGCTGGCGCTCGGCCCCTGGTCTGAGGAAGTGACCCGCAAGCTCGGCTACGACTTCCTGCTCGGCGTCAAGCGCGGCTATCACATGCACTATGCCCCGGCCGGCAATGCCAAGCTCAACAACTGGCTGATGGACAAGGAGCGCGGCTATTTCCTCGCGCCGATGAACAAGGGGATCCGGCTCACCACCGGCGCCGAGTTCGCCTATCGCGACGCGCCGAAGTCGCCGGTCCAGGTCGATCGCGCCGAGCGCGTCGCCCGCACGATCTTCCCGCTCGCCGAGCGCCTCGATGCCGAGCCATGGATGGGCGCCCGCCCCTGCACGCCGGACATGATGCCGATCCTCGGCAAGGCGCCGCGCCACCAGGGCCTGTGGTTCGCCTTCGGCCATGCCCATCACGGCCTCACCCTCGGCCCGGTCACCGGCCGCCTGATCGCTGAGGCTGTGACCGGCGAGAAGCCGTTCATCGACATGACCGCCTGGCGGCCCGAGCGCTTCAACCCGTAAGGGCAGCTGAACCACAGCGACAATTTCCGATCCCGCCCCCGGCCTCGATGCGAAGCCGGGGGCGTTTTTTATCTTTCGACCGCCAACGGCCAGCCGCCGGGTTCATGCGACGCAAGCCATTGGCACTCAACGGAAAAGCCCGGCCGGACGCTTGCGTGCCCGCAGAGGCTGGAAATCCGGGAAATTCGGTGCTAAGGTGTTTTCGGTCATATGACCAATTTCGCCGCCCTGCAGGCGGCAGACCGGACAACAAGCGACGCACCCGATGGCGTCACCGGTCGAGGGGTTCGCAGGCACTGGCAAGGTCATGGTACGTTTTTTGATCTACAACGCGAAGTCGGCCCACCGTTAGCGGTGCATCTTCGCGCACGCGTGTCTTCACGCCATCACGATCAGATCGACCTTTTCCTTTTCACGGTGCCTCATGGACATTGATAATTACGCACGAACCTTTTTTGCCGAAAATCCCGATATCGAAGTGCTCGAAGCCTTCGTCATCGACGTCAACGGCGTTCCCCGCGGAAAATGGATCCCGCGCGAGAGAGCGCTCGACGTCCTGACCAAGGGCATGGCGATCCCGCGCTCGGTCTATGCGCTCGACGTGTGGGGCCGCGACGTCAACTCAGCCGGCCTTGCCGAGGGCACCGGCGATCCGGACGGCATCTGCTTCCCGGTTCCCGGCACGCTGTCGCGCGTCACCTGGCTGTCGCGGCCGACCGCGCAGGTTCTTCTGCAGATGCGCAATCCGGACGGCAGCGGCTTCTACGCCGATCCCCGACAAGTGCTCGCCACCGTGCTCGAGCGCTACAAGAAGCTGAAGCTCACGCCCGTGGTCGCGACCGAACTCGAATTCTACCTGATCGACCCGGTCCGCTCGGCGCTCGATCCGGTCCGTCCGCCCAACACGCGCGACGGGCGCTGGCACACCGGCCAGACGCAGGTCCTGTCGATTTCCGAGCTGCAGGATTTCGAGGAGGTGTTCTACGGCATCTCCGCCGCCGCCCGCGCCCAGAACGTGCCGGCCGATACGACGCTGCGCGAAAACGGCCCCGGCCAGTACGAGATCAACCTCAACCATGTGCCGGATGCGCTCGCCGCGGCGGACTATGCGGTGCTGCTGAAACGCATCGTCAAGGGTGTGGCCCGTTGCAACGATCTTGACGCCACCTTCATGGCCAAGCCCTATGGCACCCAGGCCGGCAGCGGCATGCACGTGCATTTCTCGATCCTCGACGAAAACGGCAAGAACATCTATGTTGGCGAGGATGGCCCTTCGGAACGCCTGATGCACTCGGTCGGCGGCCTGCTCGAGGCCATGGGCGAGAGCATGGCGATCTTTGCCCCGCACCAGAACTCCTATCGCCGGCTCACCCCGTCGGAACACGCGCCGACCTATGCCTCCTGGGGTTTCGACAACCGGTCAGCCGCCGTGCGCGTCATCACAGCCTCGAAGCCGGCGACCCGCATCGAGCACCGCGTCGCCGGCGCCGACACCAACCCTTACCTGGTTATCGCGATGATCCTGTCGGCGGCACTCGCCGGCATGAAGGAGAAGACCTCGCCCGGCGGCGCGATCTCCGGCGACGAGCACGCCATCAGCCATGAGCCGCTGCCGACCAACTGGGACTACGCGCTGCAGCGTTTTGCCAAGTCGAGCTTCGCCTATGCCGCGCTCGGGCCGCAATATCGCGGGCTTTACGCGGCCTGCAAGCAACAGGAACTGTCGGAATTCGCGCTGCGCGTGACCGACGTCGAATACGACGCCTACATCAGGACGGTGTGACATGAGCGACAAGAACAGCACTTCCAAGACCAATCCCGGCCATGCCCCTTCCTGGTATGCCCATTCGGCCAATGACAAGACCGTGCGCCCGAGCCTCGAAGGCGCGCTGGAGGCGGATGTCTGCGTCATCGGCGCCGGCTTCACCGGCGTGTCGGCGGCCCTGCAGCTGGCCGAGAACGGCTACAAGGTGATCGTTCTCGAGGGCGAGCGCGTCGGCTTCGGCGCCTCCGGCCGCAATGGCGGCCAGATCGTCAACGGCTACAGCCGCGACCTCGAGACCATCGCCCGGCGCTACGGCCCGGACAAGGCGGCCCGCCTCGGCGCAATGTCGCTGGAGGGTGGTCAGATCATTCGCGAGCGCGTGGCGAAGTACGACATCAAGTGCGATCTCGTCGACGGCGGCTTCTTCGCCGCCTTCACCGACAAGCAGGTGCGCGAGATGGCGCATGTGAAGGCCCATTGGGAAAAGCATGGCCACACCGGCCTTGAAATGGTCTCCAAGGCCGAGGTCGGCAAATATGTGAAGTCGGACCGTTATGTCGGCGGTATGATCGACAAGCTCGGCGGCCATATCCACCCGCTCAACCTCGTGCTCGGCGAAGCCGCCGCCGTCGAAAGCCTCGGCGGCCGCATCTTCGAAAACAGCCGCGTCACCGGCGTCGACATGGGCGCCAACCCGGTCGTTCGCACCGCCCGCGGTTCGGTGAATGCCAAATATGTGCTGGTCTGCGGCAATGCCTATCTCGGCTCGATGCTGCCGAAGATCACCGACAAGATGATGCCGGTTTCCTCTCAGGTCATGGCGACCGAACCGCTCGATCCCAAGCTGATCGAGGAACTGCTGCCGGCCAACTATTGCGTCGAGGACGCCAATTACGTGCTCGATTACTATCGCCGCACGGCCGACAACCGTCTGCTCTACGGCGGCGGCATCGGCTATGGCGGCCAGGACCCGGCCAACCTCACCGGTGTCATCCGTCCGAACATGCTGAAGACCTTCCCGCAGCTCGCCAACACCAAGATCGAATTCGCCTGGAGCGGCAATTTCGCGCTGACGCTGACGCGCATTCCGCACATGGGCAAGCTCTCCGACAATATCTACTTCTCGCATGGCGACAGCGGTCACGGCGTGACCACCACCCACCTGCTCGGCAAGATCCTCGGTGAAGCCGTCGCCGGCCATGCCGGCCGTTACGACGTGTGGTCGTCGCTCACCGCCCTGCCCTTCCCGGGCGGCAAGACCTTCCGCGTGCCGCTCACCGTGCTCGGCGCCTGGTGGTACGGCATGCGCGACAAGCTCGGCGTTTAAGGAGAACCCCATGCGCACAGTCACCGTCGCTGCAACCCAGATGGCCTGCAGCTGGGATATTCCCGGCAATATTGCCCGCGCCGAAAGCCTGATCCGCAAGGCCGCCGCCGAGGGCGCCAACATCGTGCTGATCCAGGAACTGTTCGAGGCGCCGTATTTCTGCCAGGACCAGATCGCCGAATTCTTCGACATGGCCAAGCCCTTCGAGGACAATCCGCTGATCGCGCATTTTGCGTCCCTTGCCGCCGAGCTCGACGTGGTCCTGCCGATCAGCTTCTTCGAAAAGGCCGGCCAGGCCTTCTTCAACAGCGTCGGGATCATCGATGCCGACGGCAGCGTGCTCGGCCTCTACCGCAAGAGCCATATCCCGGACGGCCCGGGCTATACCGAGAAATACTATTTCTCGCCCGGCGACACCGGCTTCGAGGTCTGGCAGACGAAGCACGCCACCATCGGCGTCGGCATCTGCTGGGACCAGTGGTTTCCGGAAGCCGCGCGCGCCATGGCGCTCCAGGGCGCCGAACTGCTGTTCTATCCGACTGCGATCGGCTCCGAACCGCAGGATCCGACCATCGACAGCGCCGCCCACTGGCAGCGCGTCATGCAGGGCCATGCGGCGGCGAACCTGATGCCGGTCATCGCCTCCAATCGCATCGGCACGGAGCCGGGCCGCAAGGGCACGGAACTCACCTTCTACGGCTCGTCCTTCATCGCCAACCAGACCGGCGAAAAGGTCGCCGAGGCCGACCGCACGACGGAAACGGTGCTCACCGCCACCTTCGATCTCGACGCCATCGCCAGCCAGCGCGCCGCCTGGACACTCTTTCGCGACCGCCGGCCGGAGCTTTACACGCCGCTTCTGACGATGGACGGAGACGCTTGAGACGAGTTTCGGGACGGTCTTTCTCGGGGATAACCCCCTCACCTGCAATTTCTAGCACTTGGCGCGCGCCAAGATGCTGAAATTGCTTCCTCTCCCACAAGGGGAAGAGGAGGAATATGTCGGGCGCCGTGGCCCTCTTCTCCCCGTCGAGGGAGAAGAAGCGAAATCGGCGTCTTAGCGTCAGCTAAGTGCCAGATTTCGCAGATGAGGGGGTCGGGCGCGGCGTGGCAAAAGGATCCCCCTCACCTGCAATTTCTAGCACTTGGCTTGCGCCAAGATGCTGAAATTGCTTCCTCTCCCACAAGGGGAGAGGAGACCGGCCGCCCCCGCATGACGCTCCGCCTCTCCCCCTGTGGGAGAGGTTACAAAATTACGATCTTAGCGCAGCTAAGTCGTAGATTTTGTTGGTGAGGGGGGCAGCAACCCTCACCGCAATCCTACCCCAGCCCCCGCATCGCCGCCTCGACAATACCCTCGAGGCTCTGGTCGATGTCGACCGTCACCACGCCCGGCTCGCCAGTCGGGACCTCGAGTGTCGCAAGCTGGCTGTCGAGCAGGGAGAGCGGCATGAAGTGGCCGGTGCGGGCGCCCATGCGTTCGGTGAGCAGCGCGCGCGAGCCGTGGAGATAGACGAAGCGCAGACGCCCGCCGGTCGCTGAGCGCAGACGCTCGCGATAGACCCTCTTCAGCGCCGAGCAGGACACCACGATCCCCGCGCCGCACTCAAGCGAGGCTCCGATCTCGGCGCCGATGATGTCGAGCCAGGGCCAGCGGTCGTCGTCGGTGAGCGGCGTGCCCATCGCCATCTTGTCGACATTCGCCTTCGGATGCAGCACGTCGCCCTCGACGAAGGCCACACCCAGCCGCTCGGCCAGCATCGCGCCGACCGACGACTTGCCGCATCCGGAGACGCCCATGACGATGATGGCGACCGGTCCGCCCGAAGAATGTCCCTGCACGATTGCCTGCTCCCTTGCTGCCCGACGGTCGGGGCCGCGACCTTAACGAGCAGGGCCGCGAATTCAAGCCGTTCCCCCGGTCGATCGCCCTGGCAGGGGCGCCACCCGGAGATCAGGCAGCGCGGATGGCCGCGGCAATCTTTTCGGCGATCGCGATCACCGGCGCATTGGTGTTGCCGCCGATCAGCGTCGGCAGGATTGAGGCGTCGACGACGCGCAGGCCCTCGATACCACGCACCTTGAGATCCGGATCGACGACGGAAGCCTCGTCCGCGCCCATGCGGCAGGTCCCGGCCGGATGGTAGATGGTCTCGGCGCGAGCGCGGATCGCGGCTTCCACCTCGGCATCGGACCGCCCGGCCGGATAGAGCTCGCGCCCGCGATACCGATCGAGCGGGCTGGCCTCCATGATGTCGCGCATCATCTTCGTGCCGGCGATCATGCCGTCAACGTCGCGCCGGTCGGACAGATAGGCGGGATCGATCAGCGGTGCGGCCATGGGATCGGCGCTCTTTAAGGCCACGCGGCCGCGCGAATGGGGCCTGAGCAGGCAGACATGGCAGGAATAGCCGTAGCCGAGATGCATGCGCCGGGCATGGTCATCGACCATGGCGACGACGAAATGCAGCTGGATGTCGGGGCGGTCGAGCGCCGGATCGGTCTTCAGGAAGGCGCCGGATTCGGCAAAGGTCGAGCGCAGGAGGCCGGTGCCCTCGCGCCGCCACTCGCCGGCCGCCTTGCCCATCACGCGCAGGCCGGTGAAGCCGATGCCGAGCAGGTCGGTGTCGGAGGAGCGATAGACGCTGGTATAGTCGAGATGGTCCTGAAGGTTGGTGCCGACCTCCGGGCGGTCTGCGACCACGGCAATGCCATGGCGGCGCAGTTCGTCGGCCGGGCCGATACCCGATAGCATCAGCAGCTGCGGCGACTGCAAGGCGCCGCTCGACACCAGCACCTCGCGCGCGGCCAGCGCGGTGCGTTCCTGCCGGCCGATGCGATAGGCAACGCCGGTCGCCCGACCCTTCTTGGTCAGGATGCGGCTCGCCCGCGCACCGGTGACGATGGTCAGGTTCGGGCGGTCGAAATGGTCGTGCAGATAGGCGGCGGAGGCCGAGCAGCGCTCGCCCTTCTTCGGCCCCCTCCAGAACTGCGTCGCCTGATAGAGCCCCAGCCCCTCCTGATCGACGCCGTTGAAATCGTCATTGGCCTTGAGGCCGCGCGCGACCCCGGCCTCGATGAAGGCCTGGTTGATCGGCCGCGCCCAGTGGGCATTGGACACCTGCAACGGACCGCCCGCGCCATGCAGGGCGGAGGCGCCGCGCTCATTGTCCTCGGCTTTGAGGAAGTGCGGCAGCATGTCGGCAAAGGACCAGCCGGCGCAGCCGTCGGCGGCCCAGCCATCGTAGTCCGAGGCATGGCCGCGCACATAGAGCATGGCGTTGATCAGGCTGGAACCGCCCAGACCCCGGCCCCGCGGCTGATAGGCGCGCCGGCCGTTGAGCTCGGCCTGCGGCTCGCTTTCGAAGCACCAGTTGGCCGAGCGCAACCGGCCCGGCACGATGGCGGCTGCGCCCGAGGGCACGCGCAGCAGGAGATCCCGGCCGGCGCCGCCCGCCTCGATCAGGCAAACCTTGACATCGGCGTCTTCACTCAGCCGTGCGGCCAGCACCGAGCCCGCCGAACCGCCGCCGACGATCACGTAATCGAACATGTGAGCCGCCCCTCCCAAAGCCTGCCCGCGGGCATCCCCCCGCCTTCCTGAAACGGCCGCACTCGCTTCCGTTTACGTAAACGTATTTCGCTCGAAGCGGGAGCTCAAGGGGGCAGTCCCGCACCTGGCGACTTTTTTGGCAGGCATCGCCCCGTGAACGAAAAGACCCCGCCGCTCGGCCGAGCGACGGGGTCCCGTAAAATCAGAAATGGCGCCGGATCAGACGGCGGCAACAGGCGCAGCCGACGCGGCAGGGGCCGCAATCTCGGTCTGGCGGCCGAATTCGTTGATGCCGAGCAGGAAGTTGATCTGCGGGCGCGTCTTCACCAGATCTTCGATCGTGTATTCGCTGAGCACGTTGAAAAAGGCGTTGAGCGCCTTGCGCAGCGCGGAGTTGAGGCCGCAGCTGTCGATCAGCGGGCAATCGACGTCACCATCGTCCTCGAAGCATTCGGCCATGGCGAAGCTGTCCTCGGTCACGCGCACGACATCGAACAGCGTGATCTTGTCGGCCGGACGGCCGAGGCGCACGCCGCCATTGCGGCCGCGCACGGTTTCCACGAGCCCGGCCTTGTTGAGAGGCTGCAGGATCTTGAACAGGAACAGCTCCGACACGCCGTAGGATTTGGCGATCTCCGGGATGCGGCTCAAGTGGTCCTTGTTCGCCGCGCAGTACATCAGCATGCGAACCGCGTAGTTTGTCTGTTTCGTCAACCGCATGCGATACTCCCTGGACTCAGATGCAGCCTGCTATAGCGGATTCTGCAGTTTTGAACAATTCCAAAATACTCAAGTTCAGACTTCACGTGTCCGTGAGTCGCGGGGCGTCGCATTGACAGCCCAAAAAATCCTGAATATCAGGCTCAACAAATATAGGCATTCTCAAAGGGAGGTTCCATGCTTTCGGTCAAATATTTCCGCGCTGCGCTTCTGGGCTCCGTCGCCTTCGCCACTGCGGCCGGCTCGGCGCTTGCCGATGGCGAGGTCAATATCTATTCCTACCGCCAGCCGGAACTCATCCAGCCGCTGATCGACGCCTTCACCGCGGAAACGGGCATTGAAGCCAATGTCCTCTTCCTCGACAAGGGTCTGGTCGAGCGCATGGCCGCCGAGGGCGCCAACTCCCCGGCCGACGTCATCCTGACCGTCGATATCGGCCGCCTGATCGAGGCCAAGGACGGCGGCGTCACGCAGCCGCTCGAAAACGCGGTCATCAACAAGGATATCCCGGCGCAATATCGCGATCCGGCCGGCGAATGGTTCGGCCTGACCACCCGTGGCCGCGTCGTCTACGCCTCCAAGGAGCGCGTGCCCGAAACCGCGATCACCTATGAGGAGCTGGCCGACCCGAAGTGGAAGGGTCGCATCTGCATGCGCGACGGCCAGCACTCCTACAATATCGGCCTGTTCGCCTCGATGATCGCCCATCACGGCGCCGACTATACCGAAAAGTGGCTGACCGGGCTGAAGAACAATCTCGCCCGCAAGCCGGACGGCAATGACCGCAGCCAGGCCAAGGCGATCATGGCCGGCGAATGCGACATCGCGCTCGGCAATACCTACTATGTCGGTCTGATGATGACCAACGAGAAGGACCCGGAAGAGAAGGAATGGGCGGCCGCCACCAAGGTCCTCTTCCCCAATGCCGCCGACCGCGGTACGCATGTCAATATTTCCGGCATGGCGCTCGCCAAATACGCACCGAACAAGGACAATGCGATCAAGTTCATGGAATTCCTGTCGTCCGGCAAGGCGCAGGAAATCTATGCCGAGCAGGTCTTCGAATATCCGGTTCTGCCGGGCGCGAAGGTCTCCGACGTCGTCGCCTCCTTCGGCGCGATCAAGCCCGACACGCTGCCGCTGGTCGACATTGCCGCCAATCGCAAGCAGGCCTCCGAGCTCGTCGACAAGGTCGGCCTCAACGACGGCCCGACGCAGTAAGGTGCAAGCCGTATTATAGACAGGATACCAGGGGCGGTCTTACGGGCCGCCCTTTTCCTTGGCCACCTCACGTGCCCATTCCTCGATCTGGCGACGGCGATCCGGCGTGCCGGGATGGGTCGACAGAATGGTCGTGTCGTCGCGGTCGCCGAACTTCTCCTCGACGATCGCGAAGAACCGGCCGATCGCCGCGGGATCGTGGCCGGCCCTGGCCATCAGCTCGACGGAGATGCGGTCGGCCTCGCTTTCGGCCGAACGGGAATAGGACAGGGTCAGGAGAGCGGCACCGTCGGTCAGGATCTCCTCCCCGGCATTGCCGATGTCACCGGTGATCAGCATGATCAGCGCCGCAGTGCCGGCCGCCCGGTAGAACTGCCGCAGCGAGTGATCCCGCTCGACATGGCCGATCTCGTGGGCGAGCACGCCGAGCAGCATTTCGGTGTCGGTACCGGCCAGATCCACCAGTTCGTCGGTCATCACCAGCGTGCCGTCGGGCAGGGCGAAGGCGTTGGGGCCGATATAGCCGCCCTTGCGGAAATGCAGCGCATAGCCGGCCGCACCCCGGCTCGAAAATGCGGCGATGCGCTCGAAGCCCGCCCGGATCTCGGTCTGGCGCGCCTCAGGCAGTTCGCTCTGGGAGAACACCGCCTGATCGAGCGAGGCGAGCGTGCCCGACGCCATCAGGTCGGCGACCGCCGGCGGCGTCACCAGCACCGCCACCTCGACCAGCGCCGGCAGCGCGAACCGGTAGATGATGCCGGCGAGCAGGAAGACGGCCAGCACGAGGCCGATCAGCCGCGGATGGAACCGCTCCAGTTCGTGAACCAGCCCGCCCCGGTGCAGCCGGCGGGCCGAAAGCCAGGCATCGACGGCGTCATTGTCACTCGTTTCGAACAGGGAGCCGTCGGCGAAGGTTACGCGGCGCGGAATGCGCCCGACCCTTTGCGAGATCTGGGCGGCATCGGCATCGGTAACCGAGACCGGGTCGCCAGCCACCCCGTCGAGACGTACGAACAAGGTGCGCCCCTGGGCCAGCAACCGCGCCGGGACAGCCCGGCTGGAACGCGGCGGGTGCCAGTGGCCGATGGCGACGGTCTCTGCCTCAGAAGCCAAAGTCGAACCCTTCTATGTCGAGGTATTCGGCGGTGGCGGCCGAGCCCGTCTCTTCGATCGCGGCCACGATCTCGCCGATATCGCCATCGATCGCCACACCCGTATGCGCCATCTGATAACTCTGCTCACGCACCGCCGCCCAGGGACGCAGAAGCCCGAAGGTTACGACGGTCAGCACCAGGTTCGACGCGACGATCCACAGATAGCGCAGGCGTCCCATATCGCTGAACAGGCGGTGGCGGCCGTCGAGCAGGGTGGCGTTTAGCACCACGTTTCTTATGCCGACCCGGTAGAGAACCGAGGCGATTGCATAGACCAGGAGAAAGGGAATGAGCGTGCCGTAAATGGCGGCGATGACCTGGACCGGCGCCTCGTCCTCATTGGCGACGGCCTCCACTGCCCCGCCCGCCGCATAAAGCAGCATGCCCACGCCGACGGCCAGTGCGAGCCCGATCAGGGTCACGAGCACGGCCGGCACCCAGGCCCGGTAGAGCTTGCCGATCCGCGGGTCGGTCGAGAAGGCGCGATCGCCGTAGCGCAGATTGTTGAAGACGTAACGGTATAGCCAGCGGCTGGCGAGCGGCGCAAGCAAACCGAGGCTGAAGAACGCCACCAGCCCGCCGAGGATCACCGAGACGAAGGCACCCCAGGGCGTTCCCTTGAAATCGAAGCGGATGTTGCGGTAGCTCGTCACCCGGGCGGAGAAGCGTAAGCCCCGCGACAGAAGCCAGGGCAGCGCCAGCAGTACGACGAGGGGAAGCCCGAGCCCGGCCAGCGGATGCAGGAGGCTCAGCACCTGCATGATGATCAGGAAGGCGAAGACGATAAGGCGGCCGATCAGGATCTGCATGCCGCGTGCATGATAGTCGAAGGAGTGGCCGTCGATGAAACTGTTGCCGTAGAAATAGCGGTTACGCCGCACCTTGGCCCAGGCGGAATAAATGCCGAGCGTGACGACCGTCAGCAGGATATTGACGATCCAGATGCCGAAATACTCGCCGGCGCGTCCGCGAAACTCCCCGCGCGCCAGCGGCGCTCCCGCTTCCGTCTCCGTCATCTCTCCGCCTCTGCAACTCAAGTCATGGCGCGTTCCCCGGCCGCATGCCGCACGCTTCCGACAGAGGTGCCACGCCTGCCCGGTCGTCGCAAGCAGGCCACACGCAAAACGGGCCCCTTTTGAGGGCCCGTTCTCTGTTCATTTCGTCGCATTGTCAGCACCGGGGCAAAGCTGTCGCCCCGGCGCGTGACGCATGTCACTTCATGGTCGGGATCGAGAACTCGGCGCCGTCCTTGATGCCCGAGGGCCAACGCGAGGTGACCGTCTTGGTGCGGGTCCAGAACTTGATCGAGTCCGTGCCGTGCTGGTTGAGGTCGCCGAAGGACGAAGCCTTCCAGCCGCCGAAGGAGTGGTAGGCGAGCGGAACCGGGATCGGAACGTTGACGCCGACCATGCCGATGTTGATGCGGCTGGTGAAGTCGCGGGCAGCATCGCCGTCACGGGTGTAGATCGAGACGCCGTTGCCGTATTCGTGCTTCATCGGCAGCGAGAGGGCTTCCTCGTAGTTCGCGGCGCGCACGACCGACAGAACCGGCCCGAAGATCTCGGTCTTGTAGATGTCCATGTCCGGCGTGACGTTGTCGAACAGGCATCCGCCGACGAAATAGCCGTTTTCATAGCCCTGCAGCTTGAAGCCGCGGCCGTCGACGACAAGCTTGGCACCTTCCTCGACGCCGCGGTCGATCAGGCCGAGGATGCGCGTCTGGGCTTCCTTGGTGACGACCGGGCCGAAATCGGCCTTCTCGTCATTGTACGGGCCGATGCGGAGCTTCTCGACCATGGGGACGAGCTTCTCGATCAGCTTGTTGGCGGTTTCCTCGCCGACCGGTACGGCAACCGAGATCGCCATGCAGCGCTCGCCGGCCGAGCCGTAGCCTGCGCCGATCAGCGCATTGGCGGCCTGGTCGAGGTCGGCGTCCGGCATGATGATCATGTGGTTCTTGGCGCCGCCGAAGCACTGGGCGCGCTTGCCGTTGGCGGTGGCACCGGCATAGACGTAGCGGGCGATCGGGGTCGAGCCGACGAAGGAGACGGCGCCGATGTCCGGATGATTGAGGATCGCGTCGACCGCGCCCTTGTCACCGTTGACGACGTTCAGAACACCGGCCGGAAGACCGGCTTCGATCATCAGTTCGGCCAGGCGGATCGGCAGGGACGGATCGCGCTCGGAGGGCTTCAGGATGAAGGCGTTGCCGCAGGCGATGGCCGGCGCAAACATCCACATCGGGATCATGCCCGGGAAGTTGAACGGGGTGATACCGGCGCCGATGCCGACCGGCTGGCGGATCGAGTACATGTCGATGCCCGGGCCGGCGCCTTCGGTGAACTCGCTCTTCGACAGATGCGGAATGCCGATGACGAATTCGCAGACTTCGAGGCCGCGGATGATGTCGCCCTTGGCGTCTTCGATCGTCTTGCCGTGCTCCTTGGAGAGCATTTCGGCCAGCTCGTTCATGTTGTCGTTCAGGAGCTGGACGAACTTCATGAACACGCGGGCGCGGCGCTGCGGGTTGGTGTTGGCCCAGGCCGGCTGCGCCGCCTTGGCGTTCTGCACGGCAGCATCGAGTTCGGCATCGGTCGCCAGCGCGACGGTTGCCTGGACTTCACCGGTTGCCGGGTTGAAGACGTTGCTCGAGCGTCCGCTCGTGCCGGCGACGTGCTTGCCGCCGATGAAATGGCCGATTTCACGCATGGATGTGCCTCCTCAAGGGTCTTTTGACTGGCGTGAAGTATGCGCTTTGATTTGCACAACGCAACAGGATGTTCTACGCATCCGTTGTGCAGAAATTGAAGCTCAACGAAAGGCAGTCTCAAGTGCATTGGCGGAAGCACGCCCGGCTTACCCCCCTCTGTCACTTCGTGACATCTCCCCCTCAAGGGGGGAGATCGCCCACCTTCGCTCGCCTCGCCGTTCGTCGAGCTCTACCCCGGCCTCTGTCTCGGTCAAGCAGGATTGCCGACTGGATTGCAGGCGATGCGGCCGGCCCCAGGCCGATCTCCCCCTTGAAGGGGACGCTGAGCGCATATGAAGTGCCGGAGGCGGCTCCGGGCTCCCACTTCTCCCCTCGGGGAAAAGTGCCGAGCGTAAGCGAGGCGATGAGGGCGCTGCCCGGTCCAGCTTTCGCGCTTCGCGCCCCCCTCATCCGGCCCTGCGGGCCACCTTCTCCCCGCTGGGGAGAAGAGGGAGCCCCGCCTCGTGCGCCGCTTAAGATCCATAGGCAATTGTCCTGCCTTTATGGGCGTAAGGAGCGATCCGCGCAGCGGAGCAATCGATCCGGCGGATCGATTGCAGCGAGGAACCGACCGGCCAATTGGGGAGCCCCCGACGAACGTCGTTCTTTGGCGATGCGGTCAGCCCCGGACCGATCTCCCCCCTTGAGGGGGAGATGCCCGGCAGGGCAGAGGGGGGTAACCCCGGCACCAATCGACCAGCTCAGGAGATCCGCCCATGAACTGGGATGACGTACGCATGTTCCTCGCGGTCGCCCGCTCGGGCCAGATCCTGTCTGCCTCGCGGCGGCTCGGCATCAATCACGCGACGCTGTCGCGCCGCATCACGGCGCTTGAGGAATCGCTGAAGACGCGGCTTCTCATCCGTCGGACCAACGGCTGCGAGCTCACCCCCGAGGGCGAGGTGTTCAGCCGGGCGGCCGAGCGCATGGAAGCCGAAATGCTGGCGGCGCAATCCGACATCGGCCGCGTCGACAGCGCGGTCGCCGGCACGGTCCGGATCGGCGCACCCGACGGCTTCGGTGTCGCCTTCCTCGCCTCGCATCTCGGCACGCTGACCCGGCGCTATCCGGCCTTGAAAATCCAGCTCGTGCCGGTGCCGCGCGCCTTTTCGCTGTCCCAGCGCGAGGCGGACATCGCGATCACCATCGAGCGGCCCGAACAGGGACGGCTCATCTCGTCCAAGCTCACCGACTACACGCTCGGCCTCTACGGTTCGAAGGCCTATCTGGCCGAGGCGGGCCTTCCCGTCGATGTCGAGGGCCTGCGCACACACACGCTGATCGGCCATGTCGAGGATCTCGTCTATTCCGCCTCGCTCTCCTATACCGGCGAGGTCATGCGCGGCTGGGAAAGTTCGTTCGAGATCTCCTCGGCCATCGGACAGACCGAAGCCGTCGCCGCCGGCGCCGGCATCGGCATCCTGCACGACTACATCGCCCGCCGGCACGGCGAGCTGGTGCGCGTGCTGCCCGAGGTCACGATCCGCCGGGCCTACTGGACGACCTACCATGAAAGCGCCCGGGAACTCGTGCGCGTGCGCACCGTGGTGCAGTTCCTGCAGGAACTGGTCGACGGCAACCGCGGCATCTTCGTCTGAAGCTATTGCCCCCGGTCTCAATGCCGGGGGATCGTGCAGGGTCCCCAGCCCGAGCCCTTGCGGTAGTGCTTTTCGTTCTGGCAGGGCGAACCGTCGGCGGTATTGCGAGAGCCGCATTTGCGCACCGTGCCGTCCTTGGCCAGGCCCCTCGCCCGCTCCTTGCGCAGATAACTCAGCCACTTCTTCCGTCTCTCACGCTCGGCGGCCCAGGCTGTCCGGTGTTCGGGCAGCGCCTGCAGCACTTCATTGGCCTCGGCGATCGCTTCCTGCGACCTTTCAATATTGTCGTAGATCTCGTCCGGGATGGTGAGGCCCTTGCGGGTTCGCTCGGCAATCAGCTTGTTCTGCCGAGCGATGTACTGGTTTTCCTCGCGGATATGCTTCTTTTCCAACTTCTCCGCATCTTCATTGCGAATGACCTGGTAGCGCGCATCCTCGACGAGCGTCTCATAGTGCTGGATCATGGCGTCAAAATCACTGATCGACCCCGGGAAGTTGGGCGGCTCCCCGATGTAGTCACCCGGGGTCAAGGACGGCCAGCCCGGGATGGCCGGCAAATTGGGTAGTGATACCATGGCAGTCTCCCCCTCTCCCTATCGGACGAGCCACGCCCGCCGTCTCCGACGGCCAGCCGTAAACCGGCCGCGATGCGACTATCCACCCGCACCACAACCCGCGTCAAACACTCTTTCGTATAGGTTGCATGGGCGCAACGGGAGAAGCTGTCACCTCAGCGGCAGGCGAGAATGACCCCCTGCGGCACCACCAGCCCGCCGAAATAGGCCAGATCGGGCCGGTCCTGCAGGCGATAGCGGCACCGCCCGTCATCTCCGCGGATCACCACCGGGGTCTCGTCCGCCAGGCGGAAGGCGGCGGTGTAATCGCGGTCACGCAGCAGGAGTTCCAGCGTCCGGCCCTCGCTCAACTTCGGCGCATCGCCAAGGGTAAACCCCAGCGTGACGGTGACGATTCCCGCTTCGCTCGCGGCCTGGAAGCCGGTCGGGGCCGGCAGAGCGACCGGCCGGCCGTTGTGGCGCAGTTCGGTGAAATAGCCGAGCGGCTTCAGATCGGCGGCCAGCGACCGGCGCAGGCTGTCCGCTTCGTCCTCATCGAAACGCCCGTCGCCATCCCGGTCGAAACGGTCGAGCAGGCGTCGGCTGTGGCCCGCGTCGAAGGCGAAGCTCTCCGCGACCATTGCAAGCCGCCCGGCCCGCACGTCGAACAACAGCCGCGCGGTCACCGCGATATCGGGGTGGGCCTCTGCCTCCACCGCAGCCGCCAGGCCGAAAACAAGGCCCAGCGACAGAACGCGCATTCTCTGACCCCTCGTCACGTCAGTTGCCCCCGCCTTCGATCTGCCGCAACAGCGGCCCGAAACCATGCGCATCCGCGTCGTCCGGCAGCGCCGGAAAGGGCGGCGGCTCCAGCGCCGTGCGTTTCGCGGCGAGATGTGCGCCGCCATAGAGCAGGCCGATGGCGATCAGCCAGCTTGCCACGATGCGCACGGCAATCGACAGCCACGGACGATCCATGGCGACCGTACCGAAGGCAATCAGCGCGACCAGCCAGGCCTGCGCGGCAAGCGCCGAGGGCAGGTAGCCGCGGGCATGCAGGGTCGGGTCGCCCAGCACGGTGGCAATCGCCAGAGCGCCCGCCGCCGGCACCAGCAAGGGCGGCGCCACCAGGCGCCGCAGGCCGTCGGGCAGCACGAGCGGAAGGCCGATGAGCACGCAGGCGAGCGGCCCGGTCAGGAACAGATGCGCCGCAGCGCCCGGAACCGTCGCCATCTGCCGGAAGAAGGCCTCCCGCCCGACGATGCCGAGAACGGCGCCGGCGACCAGCAGCACAAGGCCGAGCGCCATGGCACGGCCGCGCATCCGGCCGAGCAGAAGCCCGAGCCCGAACAGCGGCAGGAGGCGCTCGGCCGTCAGCAGCGAACCGAGCGACAGGTCCGCAAGGCGTGTGCCCGACAGCGCAACGGCCGCCATGACCGCCAGGGGCGCGAAAAGGGCGAGCAGGAGACCGGCCATCCGCCCCGTCCCGCCCGGACGGGCCGCACCCGGCATCCGGTCAGGCGACGAGGAAATAGAGGCCTCCCAGACCGATCAGCCCGCCGAGCGCGCGCGACAGCTCGCCGCCGCGCAGCCGCTGGAAGGCGAGGCCGACGGCGATGCCGGCCAGATGAATGAGGCCGGTGGCAAGGACGAAGCCGATGGCATAATCGGCCGGGTCGGCCGCCGTCGGCAGCTCGGCGCCGTGGGCATAGCCATGGAAGATGGCGAATACGCCGATCACCAGGAGGGCCAGCCATTCCGGCGGGCGCCAGACGAATGCGATCGCCGCCCCGAGCGCGATGATGGACAGGGCAATGCCGCTTTCGACGGCCGGCAGCGGCAGGCCTGCAATGCCCATCAGGCCGCCGACCACCATGATCAGCGGAAAGGCGATCGGCAGCGACCACACCGCGCGTCCGCCCATCTGCGCGCCCCACAGGCCGACGCAGAACATGGCGAGCAGATGGTCGATGCCGGACAGCGGATGCTCGAAACCGTGCAGGAAGCCGCCGGCCTCGCCCTGCAGCAGATGCGCCTCGGCCACGCCCGGCGCAGCGAGCACCACAAGGGCGGCGGCAAAGGCGGTCGACAGAGTGGCCGAAAGGGCGGTAGAGAAGGCGGCGGGGGGTAGTTTCGAAATCGACATGGCGAAAATCTCCAAAAGCAGCGACGCCGGCTCGGGCCATCGCCTTCAATCGTGCCGCCTGCCTGCCGCCACGGACCGGGTCGGCCGGGCGCAAGGGTGGACGGGCGGGCGCGACTATATCCGAATCGCCGTTGGATGTAGAGGTTTCGCTGACGCCGGCGAGGCGACGCTGCCCCTGCCCTGCCCGATCCGCTGGAGATCCCCGATGCCCGACCGTCTGAAGCCCTCGTCCGCCCGTCCTGCGTCGCGCGGTGCCCGGCCGCCGTCCGCAGCCGCCGCCTGTGCGCGCTTCGGCCTCGCATGTCTGCTGGCCGCCGCCCTGCCCTCGCCGGCATCCGCGCATGTGCTCGGCGGCCCGATGGGCGGGTTCGGCAGCGGTTTCGGCCATCCGCTTGCCGGCTTCGACCACTTTCTCGCCATGCTCGCCGTCGGCCTGTGGGGGGCGCAGATGGGCGGGCGCGCGGTCTGGACGCTGCCGGCGACCTTTCCGCTGATCATGTGCGTCGGCGGGGTGGCGGGCATGCTCGGCCTGATGCCCGACGAGACCATCCGCATCGCGATTGCCCTGTCGCTGGTCGTGCTCGGCGGCGTGATCGCCGCGCGCTGGGTGGCGCCGGAATGGGCAGCGCTGATCATCGTCGCGTTCTTTGCCGTCTTCCACGGCTATCCGCACGGCCAGCTGACGCTTCGGGCCAGCGATCCCGCGGCCTTCACCGTCGGCTTCGTCGTCTCGACCGGCGCCATCCACATTCTCGGCATCGCCGTCGGCCTTGGCCTTAACCGCGTGTGGAACGGCGCGCTGGTGCGCGGGCTGGGTGCAGCGATTGCCGCCGCGGGCTTCTTCTTCCTGCTGCAATAGGCAAAGCGGCGGGGAAAGCCGTCAGCCGCCGGAGCGCACGGCGCCACGCCGCGGCAGAAGGCCGAGCACGACGGCACAGCCGAGAATGATGATGGCCGCGCCGACAAACTGCACGAGCGACAGCGGCTCTCCCAGAAACAGCGCGCCGACCAGGACCGCAATGGCGGTCACGGCGAATTCGACGCTGATCGCCCGCGTCGCGCCGATCGACGATACCAGCCCGAAATAGAAGACATAGGTCATGGCGCTCATCACGACGGCCGCGATCAGCAGATAGCCGTAATCGATGGCGCGCGGCACGGCCGGCACCGGCACGGCAAACAGCAGGGGCAGCGTCATCAGCCCGCCGAAGAGAAAGGCGCCGATCGTCACCTCCCAGGCGCCCACGCCCTTGAGGCGGTGGCTGGCATAATTGCTGCCGAAGGCGGCGCAGAGGCAGGCGGCGAGCGTGCCGGCGCAGCCGAGCACGAAGGAGACGGTCACCGGCACCGCGGGAAAGCCGACGAGAAGCACGACGCCGACAAAGCCGATGACGAGGCCGATGAGCCGCTCGGGCGTGATCCGCTCCAGGCCCCAGAGCTGGCCGATCACCATGGCGAACATCGGGATCGTCGCCACCAGGATCGCCGCCATGGCGGTGCCGATCAGCGGCGTGGCATAGGACAGCCCGATCAGCTGGCCCGCCACCGTGGTTGCCCCGACCACGGCAAAATGCCACCAGCCGGCCCGAAACGTCAGACTGCGCCCCGTCGCCCGCGCCAGAAACACCAGCGTCACGCCGGCAATCAGCGAGCGAAACGTCACCGCCCCGACCCAGCCGAAGGCCGCCACGATCTTCAACACGATCAGAAAGGACAGGCCCCAGGCGAGAGCCAGGAACAGATAGGCAGCAAGATCCTTGGGCTTCATCGGGGGGCCAGACAATTCCGCTCAGGAGCGGTGGAGGGAAACGGGGTGGACTCTGGCTGACTAGCGGTGCAGCCGGGCGGGGTCAAGGCGGGGGGGATGGAGCGCAACACTGGTGCAGAGGCCAGACTTGCCCGTCGCGGCCTCTTTGTACAGAAGCCAGGGACCTTGCAGAAAAGGAGGGGTCACGATCACGACCCCTCCAATCAAAGAGAATGAAAGCGCTAGCGCCGGCGCTGATAGCCTCTGCTTTCAAGGTACTCAATACCCTTGGTTCTGCAGTACATAACAGATCTATATGCGTCGTTGTCGTGAGTGAGCCTCATGAGAAGAGCGTCGTAGGGATCCAGTCCTCTGCCCATGCTGTCACGCCAGTAGCGGCCAGCTTCGGGATCTCTATCGATGACCCAGTCCATTAGCCACTGCGCCTTCGGCCAGTCACAAGCCATTTCCACATTTGAACGCACTTCTTCGAACGTAGTTGCCATGACGTTGTCCTCCCGGTCTGCAACAACCTCAGAATGCAACATTTCCGTGTAGTGGTCTACTAGCGGCTCAACTTGCTGACCTGCCGTCGCTGATTTTCGGGGGCCCTGAGTTCTAAATGCGAGAAACAGCAGCCATGCCTACGCGCTTCCATCTTGGCTATTCTGCCAAAAGGGCGACGAACTGCGGGGAGCTAGGCTGCGACTCCAGTTTCAGGAGTCGAATGTCAGAAAAAGCGTGTCCGGCTACAGGGAAAAAAGAAAAAATGGTACGGTTGGGTGGATTCGAACCACCGACCTCAGGTGCCACAAACCTGCGCTCTAACCAACTGAGCTACAACCGCACATCGGACGTCCAGGACGCTTGAGGGGTCACATACGGGCACTCGGTTTCTTTTTCAAGCGTTTTTTGCGTGAAACGAAAAAAGGCCGGGACAACGTGCCCCGGCCTCAAGTCCTTGGGAGGACATGTCTCTTTGATCAGGCGGCCTTGAAGGTCGACATGACCTTTTCAGCGGCTTCCTTGCCGGGCTTCACCACGGTCTCGGCGACCTTCTTGGCGGCTTCCTGCATGGCCTTGGCCTGCTCGACGGTGACTTCGGCCTGCTTGCGGATGAAGGAGGTCTGCAGTTCGACCAGTTCGGCGATCGACTTGACGCCGAGCAGCGCTTCCATGTGCGACAGCGACATTTCGGCATTGGTGCGCAGCGCGTCGATGGCCTTGAGGCCGAGTTCGACGGTGCCGGCCTGGGCGGTCTGCAGCGTGGTTTCGACGGTCTTGGTGGCTTCTTCGGTCGCCGTCTTCATCTTGGCATAGGCTTCCTTCGACTGGGCGGCGCCCTTTTCGGCGAAGTCGCGGAAGGTCTCGGTGACCTTGGCCGGGTCGAAGGCGGTGGTGGAGAAGGAGAATGCGTCCTTTGCGGAATTGGCAGCCATTTCAATTGATCCTCTGTGAGCGGGTCAGCGATCGGCGGGCCCGGTTGTGCTTGATGAGAGGTATATAGCATCGGTCGTTGTGCATTGCAATATCATTGTGCAGTGCAACATGAAATTCTTGCGGGCGCCGGATTAACCCTGTTGGCCGAAAGCCGGGGCCTTCACTGGACCCGAAAGCCGTGGCTAGGTATTAAAAATCTGTTAATTTGCCGAGGTCACCGGCAATGGAAGAGACAGGTCCGAGCATGCCCGCACCCTATCCGTTCATCGATGTCGCCGTTCATGACAGCATCCGTCCGCGCTTTGCCCGCGGCGAGGCGCTCGTCGTGTTTTCGCCCGCGCTCGACCGGGTGCTGTGGGCCAATGGCGCCGGCGCACGCTTCTTCGGCAATGCCTCGATCTACGACTTCCTCGAGGAAGGCCCGAGCCGCAGCGACGTGACCTTCCGCCAGATCGAGGCCGCCGCCCGCCAGCTTGGCGCCGTCGGCGACAGCCGCACCCTTGTCCTGCGCGTCGCCTCGGGCTTCCAGCGCGTGCCGGTGAATGCGGTTGCCGAAATGGTCGAGATCCGCGCCGGCGAACCGGTGGTGCTTCTGTCCGTGCCGCCGCTCGGCAAGCCCGGTAGCCTCGTCGAGCGCGCCGCCGACATGCTGACCGGCTTCGACGATCCCGACACGCACATGGCCGTGCTCGATGGCGCGGGCCAGGTCGTCGTCGCCTCCGAACGCTTCGGTGCGCTTGGGATTACCCCGCAGACCGCGCGCACGCTGGTAACGCTCGCCGGAGCGGATGCCGATCATCTCGTCAAGCGGCCGATCCCGACCGGCCGCGGACACCTGCCGGCGGCGATCGGCAAGCTCTGCAACGAGCCGGCGCTGCATCTTCTCTTTGCCGTCGAGACCATTCTCGGCCACATGGACCCGACCGAGCCCTTCGAGGCGCAGGCGCCCGAGGCCCCTGCCCCGGCGTTGGACAGGACGGCCGAAGACGCCCCCATGGGCCTCCCGGCCACCGCAGCGGTCGTGGCCGCCGGCGTGCACGACGCCGAACAGGATTTTGCCGCCGTCGTCGATGCGATCGGCGCGATCGAGGAATTCGACGGCGACGACGTCGAGCCGCTGGGCGAGGCGGATGATGCCGCAGCCGGGATGGACGCCGCGACGGGCGAAGACGGCGACGCCGATTCCGCGTTGGCGCTTGCCGACGCCGCCGAGCAGGTCGCCGCGCATTTTGCCGAAGAGCGCGCGCCGCGGGCCGACGAAGGCGCGGACGCCGCTACCGCCGACCTGGTCGAAGCCGCTCCGGACGCGCCCCGTGCGCCGACGCCCGAACATGAGGCGGCGCTCCCGAGCGAGCTGCCCGCTGACGCTGCCGAAGCCGTGACGGCCGAAGCGTCCCACGTGCCCGAAGTGCCTGAAGCGCCCGAAGCGTCCGAAACCGCCGCGCCTTCCACGGATCGCGCTCCGCAGGCCGCCACCGCTGCCGCCCTGCCAGACGACGCCGCGCCGACGCCGGCCGCCGGCTCCTTCGTCTTTTCGCCCGAGCGGCGCGCCACCCGGTTCGTCTGGAAGATCGATGCCGAGGGGCGCTTCTGCGATGTTTCCGGCGAGTTTGCCGAAGCGGTCGGCCCGAAGGCCGCCGCCATCAACGGCGTTGCCTTCACCGAACTGGCCGAGCGCTTCAATCTCGACCCGGACGGCAAGATCGCCGAGCTTCTGAAGAAGCGCGACACCTGGTCGGGCAAGACCATCCTCTGGCCGGTCGAAGGCACGCGCCTGCTGGTGCCGGTCGATCTCGCCGCTCTGCCGACCTATACCCGCACCCGCGATTTCGACGGTTTCCGCGGCTTCGGCATCGTGCGCCTCGCCGACGCCGTCACCGATCCGAACGGCATCGGCCTGACCTTTGCCGCCGCCCCGGCTTCGGCGGAGGCAGACGCTGCCGCCGAAACCGAGCGTGCCGAGGCTCGCGATGAAGACCGCGGCGAGAGCCCGGATGCGGCTTTCGCCGGGCAGCACGCCGCCGACGCCGTCGAGACGGCGGCCCCCGTGGCGGATGCGACGGGAGACGAAACGGCCCTCGAGGCAGGCCGCACCGACGAAGCGTCGGCCGACGAGGTCGACAGCGCCGCCGCAGCGCCGGCTTTGCCGCACGACGCCTTGGAGGAAGCCACCGGGGACACCGCGGCCTTTGACGACGAGCGTGCGGACGAAGAAGCCGGTGCACCGACCGACGACGCTCCGGCCGACGCGCCCACACTGTTCGAACCGGCAGCCGCTGCCCGCCCCGTCCCGGCCAGCGAACCGCCGGCCCTGCAGATCGTGCCCAATCCCGGCCGGCGCCATTCCGACAAGGTGGTGCAGCTTGAGGAGCGGCGTGCGCGTGGCAAGGACGGGCTGACCCCGGGCGAACAGGCCGCCTTCCTGGAGATCGCCCGCAAGCTCGACCCGCAGGGCCTGCGCGAGAAGGCCGCCGAGGCGCTGAACGAGATCCGCCGCAACGAACTTGCCCGCACCACGGCCGCAGGCGAAGCCGCCGAGGCCGATGCAGACAGCGACCGGGAGAGCGTTGGGGAGAGCGCCGAAGACGCCGCCGCAACCGCTCCGCTGGCAGAGACGGCGTCTCCTGACGACGCTGCGTCGGCACCCGGCGCATCCGCTGGCGATGCCGCCCCGCGGCCGGCCATGGCCGATGCATCGGCTGCCTTCGAAACGCCGGCCGTTTCGGACGAGGCGGCGCTGCGCGAATTCGCGACGCTGCGGCTGAAGCGCGACAATGCGCTCTCCGCCGAGATCGTCGATCTGATGCCGGTCGCGCTTCTCATCCATGTCGGCGATCGCCTGATCCACGCCAATCCGGAATTCCTGTCGCTGACCGGCTATGCCTCGCTGGACGATCTCGACACCGCCGGCGGCCTCGACGTGCTGATCCAGCGCCAGGATCTCGAGGGTGCGAGCGAGGAGGCCGGCCGCGTCGTCATCGTACGCGCCGACGACCAGCTCGTGCCGGTCACCGCCCGGCTGCAATCGGTGCGCTTCGAGCGCGCCACCGCGCTCATGCTGGCGCTGGTGCCGGCCGGCGGTTCCGCGCAGGCGCCCGCCGACAAGCCGCTTGCCCCGGCCGCCGACGTAGCGGCGCCTGTGGCCGAGCCGGCATCGCCGGCGGCCGCCGAACAGCTGGCGCGCCTGCAGGTCGAGGTCGACGAACTGCGCGCCATCCTCGAAACCGCCACCGACGGCGTCGTCATCCTCGGCGCCGATGGCGACATCCGCTCGATGAACCGGGCGGCGAGCGCGCTGTTCAACTTCGACGAGGCCGAAACCCGCGGTAAACCCTTCGTCATGCTGTTTGCCCATGAAAGCCAGAAGTCGATCCTCGACTATCTCGGCGGCCTGTCGGGCCATGGGGTTGCCAGCGTGCTCAATGACGGGCGCGAAGTGATCGGCCGCGAGGCCTCGGGTGGCTTCCTGCCGCTGTTCATGACCATCGGCAAGCTCACCTCGTCCAACGGCTATTGCGCGGTGATCCGCGACATCACCCAGTGGAAGCGCACCGAGGAAGAGCTGCGCAATGCCAAGCGCGCCGCCGAAACCGCCAATGCCCACAAGAGCGACTTCCTCGCCCGCGTCAGCCACGAGATCCGCACGCCGCTCAACGCGATCATCGGCTTTGCCGACATGATGGCCAACGAGCATTTCGGCCCGCTCGGCCACCCGCGCTATGGCGAATATGCCAATGACATCGTGCGCTCCGGCCGCCATGTGCTCGACATCGTCAACGACCTGCTCGACATTTCCAAGATCGAGGCGGGCGAGATGGATCTCGACTTCACCGCCGTCGGGTTGAACGAGACGGTGCAGGCGGCGGTCTCGATCGTCCAGCCGCAGGCCAATGGCCAGCGGGTGATCATCCGCACCGCGCTGTCGCAGGCCGTGCCGAATGTCGTCGCCGACATGCGTTCGATCAAGCAGATCGTCCTCAACATCCTGGCCAACGCCATCCGCTTCACCCCGTCGGGCGGGCAGATCATCGTTTCGACCGCCTATGAGGCAAACGGCAGCGTCGTGCTGCGGGTGCGCGACACGGGCATCGGCATGACCCGCACCGAGCTCGAACAGGCGATGAAGCCGTTCCGCCAGGTGCATGCCGGCCCCCGCAATCGCGGCGACGGCACCGGGCTCGGCCTGCCGCTGACCAAGGCCATGGTCGACGCCAACCGCGCCACCTTCGCCATTTCCTCGGCGCCGAACGAAGGCACGCTGGTCGAGATCACCTTCCCCTCGCAGCGCGTCCTGGCCGGCTGCGCCGGCCTCAGCGGCGGCGGCCCGCCGGCCGTCGGCCTGCATGCCGCAGCGCGCTCCGCTGCTTGTCGCTCTTCCTTGGCGTCGGGTGGAGCGGCCGACCGGAAGGGTCGGGAGAGACCGGCCCGCCGCTCCACCTTTGGCCGACCGGCATCGGGACACGAAACGGGCGCCGCCGTGCGCCCGTTCCCATGTCCGGAGCCGGCGGCCTAGCGATTGCGGCCGCGCCGGCTGCCGCCGGGCGCAAGGATCCGCAGCAGGATAACGAGAACAAAGGCATACATGCGCGGATCCCCTGCCAACATGCCGAACCTCGTCGGCGCCGACGCTTTTGATGCCTAGAGGTTGTGGACGGGATCAACGCGCGGGTCCGGCGCGCATAAGCCTTTGCAGGGGCGCATAACTCGACTGAACAGACCGACCGCGGAAGACCGGCCGGCAGAAGCCGAAACGGGCTCAGTCCTCTGCCTCGCCGCGCCGGTCGCGCCCGGGCGACACACCGAAGCGGCGGCGATAGGCATTGATGAAGTTGGAAAGCTGACTGTAACCGACCATCCAGGCCAGATGCTTCAGACCGAGCTCCGGCCGCTCCCGCACCAGGGTGCGCGCCAGCGTCATGCGCGCCTCCAGCAGAACCTCGAACACGGTCATGCCGTAGAGCTGGCGAAAGCCCTGGTTCAATCGGCGCGCCGACAGTCTCGCCGTCCGGGACAGGGCGTCCAGGCTCACCGGGTCACGCAGGTTCGCCAGCAGGTGCTGGTGCGCCTCGCGCACGCGGGCGAGTTCGCGTGCGCTGAGCGTCGGGAAGACGATCGGCCTCTCCGCCAGATGATCCATCTGATGCGCCAGGAATTCCAGCGCCTTGCTCTCGCGCCAGAGCGTGGCCATCGCGCCGCGGTAGCCGGAATGCAGGATATCGCTCGCCACCCGGGCCAGAGCACGATTGCTGTCGAGCACATGCAGGACCGGCAACCGGCCGTTCTCGAGCACGGCGCGGGCCAGCGGCGGCAGGCCGTCCTGCTGGGCCAGCCGCTCCAGCGCCTCCGCCTCGATCAGCAGCGAGACCACCCGCCAGGGCTCGCCCACCTCGGGACGGTAGGCGACTTCGCGTTCGGCAAGGCTGACCACGTAAGGTCGGCCGATCGAGTGCCACCGCTGGCGGGCATTGCCCTTGGCCTCGATCGCGCCCGCCCCGCCCAGCATGGTGCCGACCACCAGCGTGCCGGCCGGCGCGCTACCTTCAGCCTTCAGCGTCCACGGTTCGGTGGAGCGCCCCTCCAGCCGATAAAGCGCGATACCGGCCCGCACCGGGACACGGTCCATGAAACCGGAAAAGGGACCCTCGTCGAAGCGGATGCGCCCCTCGCCGTCGAAATCGGAGGCCTCGGCTCCACGCGCCGTCTCGGCGATCCATGCCCGCTCTTCCATCCGTTCTGTCCTCCCCGGCGGTTGCATGATCCCGCCTCTTGCGCCCATCATTTGCGCGCCGGCGCCACTGTCAACCCGGTGGCGCCGAGCCTGCCGGCGAAGGCTGCGCCATCAAAGCCCGTCGCGCTGCAATCTCCGGTGGCTGGCCATCGGCTGATAGGCCGCCCTGCGCCCCGCGATCCTGTTTCGGCTCCCGGCCGTTTCCTTCCGGGCCGGTTTGGGCTAGACCGTCGGCAGGACAGGCAAAGGCGGACGGATCGCAACCGCCACCGAGCATGGAGACCCGATTTGGCAGCGGACGCGCACATGGCAAGCAGAGCGGAGCTTGGGCCGGTTCGTCGTGGCCTCAACGGCACGACGGTCGCGGCGATGATCGTGTCCGCTCTCGTCGCCCTGCCGATCGCCGCCATTTTCCTCATCGGCTTGTCGGGCGACGGCGAGAACTGGCAGCACATGCTGTTCAACGTCGTTCCGCGCGCCGGCGGCCGCACGCTGCTGCTGCTGGCGCTCACCGGCGCCGTCACCGCCTCCATCGGCATTGTCAGCGCCTGGCTCGTCGCCTCTTGCGAATTTCCCTTCCGGCGGCTGCTGTCGGTGGCGCTCGTGCTGCCGCTCGCCATCCCGTCCTATCTCGCGGCTTACGCCTTCGGCGAGTTCCTCGACTATACCGGCCCGGTGCAGGGGCTCTATCGCAACCTGTTCGGCTTTTCCTCCGCGCGCGACTATTCCTTCCCGGACGTGCGCTCGCTCGGCGGGGCCGTGCTGGTGATGTCGGCCGTCCTTTACCCGTATGTCTATCTCGCCTGCCGCTCGATGTTCCTGATGCAGGGGCGCGCGGCGGCCGATGTCGCCCGCACGCTCGGTGCTGGCCCCTGGCGGGTGTTTTCCAGGGTGCAGATCCCGATGGCGCGGCCCGCCATCATGGTCGGCCTGACCCTGGTGATGATGGAAACGCTGAACGATATCGGCGCGGTGGAATATCTCGGCGTCCAGACGCTGACCTTTTCGATCTACGATACCTGGCTCAATCGCGGCAGCCTCGCAGGTGCTGCCCAGATCGCCTGCGTGCTGCTCGTCTTCGTCGTGCTGCTGCTGTGGATCGAGCGCCGGGCGCGGCGGCGCCAGCGTTTTGCCAGCCAGAAGACGACGGCCGTCACGATCGATGCGGTGCGGCTGAAGCTGTCGGGCCTGCGCGGCTGGGGAGCGACGCTGATCTGCACGCTTCCGGTGCTGATCGGCTTCGTCGTGCCGGTCGCCGTGCTGTCCGGTTTTGCCCTGCGCCGCCTCGACGATTTTGCCGAGCCCCGGCTGATGAAGGCGCTCGGCCATTCGATCACCGTCTCGTCCGCGGCCGCCCTTCTGACCGTCCTCCTCGCCTTCGTGCTCTCCTATGCCGCCCGCACCGACCGGTCGCGACTGACGCTCGGCGCGAGCCGGCTCGCCTCGCTCGGCTACGGCATTCCCGGCACCGTTCTCGGCATCGGCGTGCTGATCCCGCTCGCCGGCTTCGACAATTTCCTCGACGGCATGCTGCGCCAGACCTTCGGGATCTCCTCCGGCCTGCTGCTCACCGGCACCGGCTTTGCCATCGTCTACGCCGCCACCGTGCGCTTCCTCACCATGGCCGAGGGCACGATCGACTCCGGCTTCCAGAAACTGTCGCCGCATCTCGACATGGCGGCGCGCACGCTGGGCCGCAACGGGCTGCAGACGCTGACGCAGGTGCTGCTGCCGAACATGCGGCCGGCGGTTCTCACCGCGGCGCTGCTGGTGTTCATCGAAACGCTGAAGGAACTGTCGGCGACGATCCTGCTTCGACCGTTCAACTTCAACACGCTCGCCACCCTCGTTTACGAGGATGCGTCGCGCTCGAAGGTGCAGGATGCCTCCGTGGCCGCCATCATCATCATCCTGGCGGGGCTGATCCCGGTCATTCTGGTCTCGCGCTCGCTCGACCGACGCCGCTGATCCTCGGGCTTGTCCTAAAGGGCAAGAAAAAAGGGCGGCTTGCGCCGCCCTGAAGAATTCATGCTGTTCAACTCAACTGGAGCTGGGCGTCGATCAACATCATGTATCGTGAACCAAAGGTTCCAAGCCGCACGTTCATGGTGGGCCTCCAAGTTGGTCAAGGTATGCCAAATGCGCCTTAACAAGTCGTTACCACCGGTGACACATGTCACGCCGGACTGACGCATTTTTGAGCCGACGCCCGAACTCTCGGCAAGCGGCGCGAACGCCGCTCAGGATTTCAGCGCCTCCAGCCCGGCAAACAGCTCGAGTGCCTCCGGATTGGCCAGCGCCTCCTTGTTCTTGACAACCCGGCCGTGCACCACGTCGCGCACGGCCAGCTCGACGATCTTGCCCGACTTGGTGCGCGGAATATCGGAAACCTGGATGACCTTGGCCGGCACGTGGCGGGGCGAGGCGCCGGTGCGGATGCGGTTCCTGATCGCCTTGGTCAGCTCCTCATCAAGCGTGCGATCCGCGGCGAGGCGCACGAAGAGCACGACGCGCACGTCGTCGTCCCAGTCCTGACCGATGCACAGCGCCTCCAGCACCTCTTCCATCTGCTCGACCTGATTGTAGATCTCGGCGGTGCCAATGCGCACGCCGCCCGGATTGAGCGTGGCGTCGGAGCGGCCGTAGATGACGATGCCGTCATGGCCGGTCCATTCGGCGAAGTCGCCATGGCACCAGACATTGTCGAAGCGCTCGAAATAGGCGGCGCGGTACTTGGCGCCGTCCGGATCGTTCCAGAACATCACCGGCATGGAGGGGAAGGCCTTGGTGCAGACCAGTTCGCCCTTTTCGCCGCGCACCGGCCGGCCTTCGTCGTCCCAGACGTCGACTGCCAGGCCCAGGCCCGGGCCCTGGATCTCGCCGCGCCAGACCGGCTTCAGCGGATTGCCGAGCACAAAGCACGAGACGATGTCCGTGCCGCCGGAGATCGAGGCGAGGTGGATGTCGCTCTTGATGCCGTCATAGACGAAGGAGAAGCCTTCCGGCGACAAGGGCGAGCCGGTCGAGGTCATCAGTCGCAGCGCCGACAGGTCATGGGTGGTCTTTGGCGTAAACCCGCCCTTGCGCACGGCGTCGATATACTTGGCCGAGGTGCCGAAGAAGGCGAACTGCTCCTCGGCCGCATAGTCGAACAGCACATTGCCGTCGGGATAGAAAGGCGAGCCGTCATAGAGGCAGAGCGTGGCGCCGGAGGCCAGCCCCGAGACCAGCCAGTTCCACATCATCCAGCCGCAGGTGGTGAAGTAGAAGAAGCGCTCGCCCTTCTCCAGCCCGCAATGGAAGCGGTGTTCCTTGAGATGCTGCAGCAGCGTGCCGCCGGCCGAATGCACGATGCATTTCGGCACGCCGGTCGTGCCCGAGGAAAACAGGATATAGAGCGGATGCGAGAACGGCAGCGGTTCGAAGGCGATCTCGCCGGCCTCGTAGGGCGCGACGAATTCGGCAAGCGTGCGTGCCCCTTCGACCGAAGCGGCAATCGCCGGGGCGTCGCCCGAATAGGCGACGACGACCAGCGGCACGCCGAGCTTTTCGGCCACCGCCTTCACCTTGTCGGCGGTATCCTGGCGCTTGCCGTTGTACCAGTAGCCGTCGACGGCAATGAACAGCTTCGGCTCGATCTGGCCGAACCGGTCGAGCACGCCCTGCTCGCCGAAATCGGGCGAACACGAGGACCAGATGGCGCCGATCGACGCGGCGGCCAGCATCAGCGCCACGGTCTCCGGCATGTTCGGCACCATGGCGGCCACCCGGTCGCCCTTTTCGATGCCCATGGCGCGAAAAGCCTGCTGCAGGCGCGACACGGCATTGCGCAGCCGGTCCCAGGACCAGCGATCCTCCGCCTTGTCCTCGCCGCGGAAGATCATCGCGTCGCCCTCGCCGCTTTCGGGCAGCAGGTTCTCGGCGAAATTCAGCCGGGCATCGGGGAAGAAGCGCGCCTTGAGCATGACGTCGCCGTTCTCCAGCAACCGCTCGCCCTTCTCGCCCCTAACGCCGCAATAGTCCCAGACGGCGGACCAGAAGCCGGCGCGGTCGTCGATCGACCATTGATGAAAGGCGTCATAATCGGAAAAGTCGCGACCGGCGCGGCTGCCGCACCAGGTCATGAAGCGATACATCGGCGAAGACGTGATCTGGCTGTCGGACGGCGTCCAGAGCGGCATTTCCTGTTGCATGCGTTCCTCCTCGAAAACCGTTTCTGTATAGCAGTTTGCACCGCAATATAAAGCCCGACCTGGCCGGGTGGCCTGCCGGGGCGGGCCTTAGCCCGAAGGGCGCGGCCTTTCGCCGGTTTGCAAGCCGGCGGCAATTCCTATATCCGGCAGGAACGATGAGGCCGGGTCGATGCCCGGCGGACGAGACCGGGGTTCCCATGCCGGATGCGAAGAGAACTGCAGCAGAGTGCCGTCGGCGTCCGGCCGCGCGCCCGCTGCTGCGGCTTGCGCTGATCGGTCTTGCCGCGCTGGCCGCCCTGTTCCTCGTGTCCCGCACGGCAGCCCCCTATCTCGTCTCGTCGAACATCGTTCGCTCCGCCATGGAACAGGCAGTCGCCGAATGGACCGGCCATGACGTCACCATGTCGGGCGCGCCGGAGATCGCCTTCTGGCCGAAGCCGCGGGTGACGCTGACCGGCGTGACGATCACCAAGCCGGCCCCGGGCGGGGTCAAGGTGCTCGGCCGCATCGAGCGCCTCTCGGCCACCTTCGGGCTCTATTCGGCCATGCGGGGGCGCCCGCATTTCGATACCTTCCACCTCGAGCGGCCGCGCTTCCATGTCGACCGCGATGCCGAAGGCCGGCTCGACTGGGCCAGCGAAGGCCTGCTCAGCGCCGCCGTGCGCCAGGTGGTGGCCGACGGCGCTGGAGCGCAGACGCTCGACCCGGCGCTTGACGAGACGGTCGGCGCGATCACCATCGAGGACGGTTCGCTCGAGCTTGCCGATACCGCCTCCGGTCGCCTCTGGACCGCGAACGGCATTGCCGCCGAGATCGCCTGGCCGCGCCTGTCGCAGGGGCTGAAAGCCACCGCCCTGTTCGACGTCGCCGGCCTTGGGCTCAAGCTCGACCTCTCCGCGCCGCAGCCGCTCCTGCTGTTCGGCGGCCGCGATGCGGCGATGGATGCGACCGTCGATGCCGCCGCCTTCTCCGCCCGCTTCGACGGTATCGCCAATCTTGCCGGCGGCCTGATCCGCGCGGGCGCCTTGTCGCTCGGCGTCAAGGATGTCGCGGCGCTGAAGGCCTGGACGGGCCTCAGGCTCGCCGGGATCGACACGCTGAAGCAGGCGCAGCTTTCCGCCAATATCGAGCGGGCGGGAGACGAACTCCGGCTCGACGACCTCGAATTCGACATCAACGACACCCACGGCACCGGCATCCTGTCGCTGTCGCATGCGCAGCAGAGCAAGCCGCGCGTCAGCGGCACGCTCGCCTTCGACCGGCTGAACATCACCCGGCTGCTGTCGGCCTTCTCGCTCGACCTGCCGTCCGCCGAGGAAGAGGACGCGCCGGCCGAGCGCCCGCCGCGGCTGCTGCAATGGCTCGATTTCGACCTGACGCTCTCGGCCGTGCGCGCCGACCTGCCGCCCTTCGAACTGAGAGACGTCGCCGCCAGCATCATGGCGACCGGCAAGGCCGCGCAGTTCGATGTCGCCGACGCCGTGTTCGAAGGCGGCGACCTGACGGCCAGCTTCGTCGGCGCCGGCAGCGGCTTTGCCCGCGGCGGCGATCTGAGCCTGTCCATCCGCGACGCCGATTTTGCGGCGATTGCCGATCACCTGAAGGTCAAGGGACCGGTCGCCCGTGGCAAGGGTTCGGTGGACCTGACGCTCAACACCCGCCGGCCGGCCTGGGAAACGGGTCTCTCCGACATGGCGGGGACGATCCGCTTCACGTCCGAAAACGGCGTCGTCACCGGCATCGACACGGCGGACCTGCGAAAACTGTCCGAGACCAGCGCCTATTTCCAGCTGAGCGCCGGCGGCGCTGGCGAACTGCCCTATGACAGCCTGAACTACAGTGCGCGCTTCTCCGACGGCAAGGCCGAGGTGCTCGAGGCCCGCCTGAAAGGGCCGGAGGAAACGCTGACGGTGAGCGGCGTGGTGCCCTATGCCGACAATGCGCTGGCGCTGTCGGGCGAGCTTTTCGCCACCGATCCGGCCGCGGACGCGACCTTGCCGCGCCTGCGCTTCTTCATCGGCGGCGCCTGGCCGGACCCGGTTCTGACCCCCATCTATCTCCCGCCCGCAAATCCCCTAAAATAAGAGCGAATCAACCGTGGGGTCGGGAGAGCGGTTTGGTCTTCCTGCCCGAGCTTGGGGGCGTGCGGTGCACCGATTTGTAACCGGTCTGATCAAGATCGTGCTGGCCTCGCTGCTTGCCGGCAGCCTGTTGAGCTTCATCGGGATCACCGCCGACAGCATCCTGCTCTTTCTCGGCTTGACGCCTGAGCAGATCTGGTCGGGGCTGCAGGCCATGGTCGCCTGGGCGAGCCCCCGGATCGCGCTCGGCGCCGCGATCGTTCTGCCGGTGTGGTTCATCACCTATATCCTCATGCCGCCGGGCGACGGCTGAGGCCCACCGTCGCCGTCACGGAGCCTGGGCGGCCACATGCTCGTCGCGCTGGCGCTGCAGCTCGTGGCGCTTGGTGGTGATCGAGGCGATGATGACGCCGATCGTGACGAGCCCGATCAGGATCGAGCAGACGGCGTTGATTTCCGGCGTCACACCCAATCGCACCTGACTGTAGATCTTGATCGGCAGCGTCGTTGCCCCCGGGCCGGTGGTGAAGGAGGCGATGACCAGATCGTCGAGCGACAGGGTGAAGGCCAGCATCCAGCCGGAAATGACGGCCGGCATGATCAGCGGCAGGGTGATCTTGAAGAAGGTCTTGACCGGCGGGCAGCCGAGGTCGAGCGCCGCCTCCTCGAGGCTGGTGTCGAAGGTCAGAAGCCGCGACTGCACGACGATCGCCACATAGCACATCGTGAACGTGGTATGGGCGATGGTGACGGTCAGCAGGCTGCGGTCGATGCCGAGCGCCACGAACAGCAAAAGCAGCGACAGACCGGTGATGACTTCCGGCATGACCAGCGGCGCATAGACCATGCCGGAGAACAAGAGCCGGCCGGGGAAGCGGCCATAGCGCACCAGCGCCAGCGCCGCCAGCGTTCCGAGCACGGTGCCGATGGTGGCGCTCATCAGGCCGACCCGGGCGGTCACCCAGGCGGCACTCATCAGGCCCTCGTTCGACCACATCTCGCCGTACCATTTCAGCGAGAAACCGCCCCAGACCGTGACCAGCTTGGATTCGTTGAACGAATAGACCACCAGGATGACGATCGGGATATAGAGGAAGGCGAAGCCGAGCGTCAGGATCGTCGCGTCGAATTTTCCGGGTTTCATCGACCGATCTCCCTCACACTTTCTGCTGCTGGTTCTGGAAGATGGCGATCGGCACCACCAGCAGAAGCAGGAGCAGGACGGCCACGGCCGAAGCAAGCGGCCAGTCGCGATTGCCGAAGAACTCGGTCCACAGCGTCTTGCCAATCATCAGCGTCTCGGCGCCGCCGAGCAGGTCGGGAATGACGAACTCGCCGGTGATCGGAATGAAGCAGATCATCGCGCCGGCGACCACGCCGGGGATCGACAGCGGGAAGGTGATGCGCCAGAAGGCCTTCCACGGCGGGCAGCCAAGGTCGCTCGCCGCCTCAAGCAGCGTGCCGTCAAGCTTTTCCAGCGCCGAATAGAGCGGCAAAACCATGAAGGGCAGGTAGGAATAGACAATGCCGATGAAGACGGCGGTGTCGGTGCGGAAAATCTGGATCTGATCGTCCGGGCCGTAGAGGCCGATCGTCTGCAACAGCAGCGTCAGCAGGCCCTCGGGCTTGAGGATGCCGATCCAGGCGTAGACGCGGATCAGGAACGAGGTCCAGAACGGCAGGATCACCAGCATAAGCAGCGTCGGCCGGATGGTCACCGAGGCGCGCGCCATGGCCAGCGCGATCGGATAACCGATCAACAGCAGCAGCAGCGTCGAGATGACGGCGATCCTCAGCGACGACAGGTAGGCGTTCATGTAGAGCGAGTCTTCGGTCAGGAAGACATAGTTCTCAAAGTCGAGCTGCGAGAAGAAGTCGCCGATCGCCGACAGCCCGCCGAAGACCGGCGTGTAGGGCGGCATGGCGATCGCGGTGTCCGACAGCGAGATCTTCACGATGATGAAGAACGGCGCCAGGAAGAACAGCGCCATCCAGACATAGGGAACAAGGACCACCAGCCAGCGGGCGGGGGACGATGTCGGTGTGGCGGCCAGCGTGGTGTCGCTCATCCTCGTGCTCCTCAGCGGGTCAGCACGAGGCCGGCATCGACCGGCCAGGTGAGCCAGACCTTGTCGTCGACGGTGATTGGACGGTCGACCAGGCGGTGGGTATTGGCCTGGGCGGCGCGGAAGGTCGAGCCGTCCGCGAGCTTGACGATGAAGACCGAGAAGTCACCGAGATAACCGATGTCCCAGACCTCGCCGGACAGGGCGTTGACCGAGGTGTCGGCCGGCGGCTCGGTGCCGATGCGCACCTTTTCCGGGCGGATGGCGAAGGCGACGGCCGCGCCGGGGGTGGCTTTGCAGGACGGCTGGTCGACGACCACGCGGAAGCCGGTGTCGCAGACCACGGTCGCCAGATCGCCCTCGGCGACCTTCTCGACGCTTTCCAGCTTGCCCTCGACAATGTTGATGTCGCCGATGAAGTCGGCGACATAGCGGCTGTTGGGCGCCTCGTAGATTTCCGCCGGCGTCGCCACCTGGATGATCTCGCCCTTGTCCATGACGGCGATGCGGTCGGAGACGGTCATCGCCTCTTCCTGGTCGTGGGTGACGATCAGGAAGGTCAGCCCCAGCGATTGCTGGATGTCCATCAGTTCGAACTGGGTTTCCTCGCGCAGCTTGCGGTCGAGCGCGCCGAGCGGCTCGTCGAGCAGCAGCACCTTCGGGCGCTTGGCGAGCGAACGGGCAAGCGCCACGCGCTGGCGCTGACCGCCGGAGAGCTGGTTGGGCTTGCGCTTGGCGAACTGTTCGAGCTTGACGAGCTTCAGCATCTCGGCGACCCGCGCCTCGATCTCCGCCTTCGGAACATTGTCCTGTTCAAGACCGAAGGCGATGTTCTTGGCCACCGTCATGTGCGGGAAGAGCGCATAGGACTGGAACATCATGTTGGTCGGCCGGCGATAGGGCGGAACGCCGGAGATATCCTTGCCCTGCAGCAGGATGCGGCCCTCCGTCGGCTCCTCGAAGCCGGCCAGCATGCGCATCAGCGTGGTCTTGCCGCAACCCGACGGGCCGAGCAGCGAAAAGAACTCGCGCTCGTAGATGTCGAGTGTCAGATCCTTGACGGCGGTAAAGTCGCCGAAGCGCTTCGTGACGTTCTCGAACCGGATGAAGGGAACCGATTCCGGATCGGTCCAAGGAGAGAATTTGCGCTTTACCGGTCCCAGAGACTTCGCCATCGCCCAATCCAAATGTTTATTGAAAATGCCGCCCGAAGAGACCGGGCGCCTTGAAGGCGCCCGGTTTTATGTCAGCGATCAGTTGCCGGTCTTGATCTGGGTCCAGACGCGGTTCAGGACGCGCTGTTCCTTCGGCCCGTAGGGCGAAATGGTGAACAGCTTCTTGACGGTTTCAGCATCCGGATAGACCGACGGATTCTTGAAGACTTCTTCGTCGAGCAGCGCCTGCGAGGCGAGGTTGCCATTGGCGTACTGCACATAGTTCGAGGCCTTGGCGATCACTTCCGGCTTCATCAGGAAGTTGATGAAGGCATGGGCTTCCTCGACATTCTTGGCGTCGGCCGGGATCGCCAGGTTGTCGAACCACATATAGGTGCCTTCCTTCGGGATCACGTAATCGATCTCGACGCCGTTCTTGGCTTCCTCGGCGCGGGCCTTGGCCTGGAGAATGTCGCCCGACCAGCCGATCGTCAGGCAGATGTCGCCATTGGCGAGGTCATCGATATAGGAGGAGGAATTGAAGGTCTTCACGAAGGGACGCACCTTCATATAGACCTCGCCACCGGCTTCCAGATCGGCTGTTTCCTTGCTGTCGGGATTCTTGCCGATATAGTTCATCGAGATCGCGAAGGTCTCGTCGGAAGCGTCAAGAATGTTGATGCCGCAGGCCTTCAGCTTCTCGGCATTTTCCGGCTTGAACACGGCATCCCAGCTGTCGATCTTGAAGTCGGGGCCGAGCGCCGCCTTCACCTTCTCGACATTGTAGCCGATGCCGGTCGTGCCCCACATGTAGTTGACGGCATATTCGTTGCCCGGATCATAGGTCGCCAGGCGCTGCATGATGTCCGGCCACATGTTCGACAGGTTCGGCAGCTTCGACTTGTCGAGCTTCTGGAACACGCCGGCCTGGATCTGGCGGGCGAGGAACGGGCCGGTCGGCACGACGACGTCATAGCCGGAGCCGCCGGCGAGCAGCTTGGTTTCCAGGATCTCGTTGGAATCGAAGACGTCATAGACGACCTTGATGCCGGTTTCCTTGGTGAAATCCTCCAGAACGGATTCGTCGATATAGTCGGACCAGTTGTAGACATGGACGACGCCCTCGGCCTTGGCAGCGGAGGCCATCGCCAGGGTTACCATTGCGGCAGACGCCAAAAAACGCATGAGATCGGTCTTCATTTTCTCTCCTGTTCCAGCCTCCGAGCCTTCACCCGAGCAGCCATTCCCTCTTTTTTTTAACAGACTAGAAAGGAAATGGACGGGCGACAAGGGGGAATCTTCCTCGGCGCAAACCCTTTGCCGGACTACTGAAAATCGAAGGCGGAGAGCCCGGTGACCATTTCGTCGAGGCCGAGCGGACGCGTCACCGGCGGCTCGGCGCGGGCGAGACAGCCCTGTCGCTCGCACAGCCGGCAGGCGGTTCCGACGGCGACCGGACCAAGCCCGGCTCCGGCCGCGACCTGCCCGTAGACCACCTCCTCGCGGTGGGCGATGTCGCAGGCGACCAGCAGCGCCGTGCGCCGCACCCGCTCGTTGAAACCGGCCTGCGGGCCGTCGAGCGTGCGCGACACGGTGAGAAAACCGGTCCCGTCCGGCATCTCGACGGCATCGACCAGCACCTGCCCCGGCTGAGCGAAGGCGGCATGGATGTTCAGCTTGGGACAGCTGCCGCCGAACTTCGCCTGGGGAAACCCTTGGGCGCCGGCCTTGCGGAAACGATGCCCGGCATTGTCCACCTCCATCATGAAGAAGGGAACACCCGAGGCCCCCGGCCGCTGCAACATGGTCAGCCGGTTGGCCGCCTGCTCATAGGACACGCTGAAGCGCGCGCGCAGCATGTCGATGTCGTAGCGGGCCCGCTGGGCCGCGGCCAAAAAGGCGCCATAGGGCATGATTACCGCCAGCGCCGCATAGCGCGCCAGCTCGAAGCGCCCGAGGCGCTTGGCCTCGCCGGTGGAAAAGGCAAGCCCCTCCAGTTCGGCCGCGATCTCTTCGCCGAAGGCGAGCAGGCTCGCCTCCATCGCCACCTCGTGCAGCTGGTCGAAGGGCGACAGACGCTCGGACAGGAACAGGCGCATCGAATGGCGGTCATAGCGCCGGCGCAGATTCGGCATGGTGTGGATCGGCAGGCTGCGCACGACGATGCCGTGCTTGGTGCGAAGCCAGGCTTTCAGCGCCGGCGCGAGGTCCTCGCCCGGCGACAGGCCCAGCGAGGCATGGAAAGCCTCCGCCGCATCCTCGATGCGAGCATAGAAGTTCGCCCGCCGCTCGAGCTTCTCGCGCACCTCGTCGATCGGCAGCCGCGTGCCGGAGATCGAGGTCTCGTGCCCCTCGCGCGCCAGAAGCTCGGCCAGATCGGTGAGCCGCGCGGCCTGTTCGCGATAGGCGCGGTAGAGCTTGACGACACCGGCGGCGGCGTTCGGCGCGGCCTCGGCCACCTCGATCAGCTCCTGATCTCCCGGCACCTCCCCCGACAGCAGCGGATCGGCGAAGACCTCGCGCAACTGCCCCGCCGTGCCGCCCGCCTCGCCCTGCAGCTCGTCGAGATCGACCTTGTAGACGGTCGCCAGCTTGAGCAGCAGCTGGACGGTCAGCGGCCGCTGGTTGCGCTCGATGAGGTTGAGATAGGAGGGCGAGATCTCCAGCGCCTCGGCCATGGCGGTCTGAGTCAGCCCCAACCCGTTGCGGATGCGCCGCACCCGGGGACCGGCGAAAATCTTGTTCTCGGCCATTTTGACACACCTTTTACAACATTCGCCGCAAACGGCGACCGCTCATCGATTTACAATCTTTACAAATTTACATCGACGCAATGTCAAAGACAAGACAGGCTAACCTCTTTCAGGGCGCCATTTTCCGCATTTTCCTGGACGTTTTGTGCGGCGCGCTGTAAATCCAGTCACATCGAAAGCGGAACTTCGATCGTTCAAAGAACCGCAACACGGCGAAACCGAGCAACAGGGAGACGGCTATGACTGGTTTTTACAACCGCCTTTCATCGGCAGCCGGATGCCGTCATGACGGCCTCGTCCGCCGCTGCCCGGTCGCAGACGTCAAGCGGATCGGCGGCTCGCACGAAACGAAGTCCACGCTCTAGGCCCCTTCAAGAACCCCACATATAAGAGGAGAAATGCCATGACCCCGCAAACCCGAGTTAAAGAACGCGCCGAAGAACAGGCTTCCGCCATGACGGCAGACCAGCAGGCCATGATCCGCATGGTCGCCAACGACCTGCACCGCCTGAACCAGTCCGTCATGAAGGCCGTCGATGCCGGCGTCTCCGTCGAACTCGTCCGCTCCGCCCGTCACCATGGTGGCGAAGGCAACTGGGGCGACCTGCTGATCCCGGTCATCGTGACCCAGGGCCGCTAACCCATCCAAGGACCATCCGGGGCCCCAAACCCCGGGTCGGCTCCCGCGCAATGATCGCTGGCTTCGGGGGGAGCTTCATGCGGTCGCTGCGCGGGATTTTCATGTCCGCCTCCGGCGGATGGCCTTTCGACCCGCCGCCGTGGTATTACCGGCGCAATGGTCAACCGGACCCCGCCAATGGTTCGCCCCCGTCTCTCGCTCGTCCTGTTTTACGCTCTCGCATTCCTGCTGAGCTGGACCGTCTGGTCACCGCTCGTCGCCTTCCGGCTCGGATATGGCCCGCCGGCGAGCCCTGTCTGGCACCTGCTGGGCAGCCTTGGTCCCGCCGCATCCGCGGTGATCGTCAGCTTCCTGCCCTTTTCGCCGGTCCGCCTGCCCCTTCTGATCGACCGCCTCTCGGTCCGGCGCGTGACGGCGCGCGCACTCCTTCTCGCGATCGGTCTTCCGGTCGCCATCGCCGCTGCCGGCCTCGTCGGACAGGCGGTGATTGCCGGGTCACCCGTGCTGCCCGAAGGCATCGGCCGGTCGCTGGAATATCCAGCGCTTCGGCCCCTTGCCGTCGTCGCCGTCTCCGTCCTGTTCTACGGTTTCGGCGAGGAGATCGGCTGGCGTGGCTATGCCCTGCCGCTCTTCAGCCGCCGCTTCGGCGGGCTGTCGAGCGCGCTCCTGATGACGCTGCCCTGGGCTGTCTGGCATCTGCCGCTCCTCGTCTCCAGCCCGACCTATCAGGCGCTCGGCCCCGCCGGGCTTGTCGGCTGGCTCGTCAGCCTGGCCACCGGCGCCGTGCTTCTGACCTATCTCTTCCATCTGAGCGGCCGTTCGCTGATCGTCGTTGCGCTCTTCCACGCCTTCATCGATCTGGCGATGACCAATGCCGCCGTCCAGCCGATCGGCACGCAGCTGATGGGGGCGATCGTGACGCTTCTCGGTCTGGCCGCGGCCTTCGGCTGCAGCCGGCTTGCCCGTGGCGCCTTCATGTCGGTCCGCCCCCTCGGGCATGCGGAACCGGCGGCACCGGCGCCATCCCTTCAGCGCCGCGGCTAGGCCCGGCTCGGGCGGCGGCCGGCGATCAGATCTGCATGGCCCTTCATCAGCCGGCGCATGCGCTCGACGACGGTGCGAATTTCGCGCCGGTGGCGGTCGTCATTGTTCATCACGATCCATTGCCGGTGGCGGAGCGACGCGATCTCGCCGCCCACCCGCTCCAGCCGCGGCTCCAGATCGCCGACGAAGCACGGCAGGACCGCGACGCCGGCGCCGGCCAGCGCCAGGTCGAGCAGCGAGCGCGGCCGGTTGACGGTGACGACGATGTTTTCCGCGCGGTTCTCGTGCGGCCAGCGCAGATAGGCCGAGATGGCATTTTCGGCATCGACCGCGAGGAAGCGGCCCAGGCCGGCGTCGTCGCTGTTGAGCGCCCGGTAGGCGGCATAGGCGACCTCGCCGGCGGCCACCGCGGCGAGATTGGCCTCTTCCGGCTCGAAGGCGCGCAGGCCGATATCGGTTTCGCGATGCGCAAGGCTTGCCCGCTGTTCGGCAAGGTGCAGGTCGATTCGGAAGGCGTCACGCGAGGTGCACAGCGCCGCAAAATTCTGCGCCAGCAGCCAGCCGTTCCAGGTGCCGACGGTGATGCGCACCAGCGCCGGCGCCGCCGCCTCGCTGCGCCAGCCGTCCACCCTGCGGGCCGCCGCCTCCAGCTCGGCCAGATGCTCGAACAAGTGCCGCCCGTCGGCGGTCAGGCGATAGCCGGTCTGGCTGCGTACGAAGAGCGCGCGTCCGATCTCGCGCTCGAATTCGATCATCCGCCGGCCGAGCGTCGCCGGGCTGAGCGCCGTCGCACCGGCCGCGCCCGAGAGCCCGCCATGGCGGGCCACGGCGAGAAAAAGCTGATAGCTGTCCCAGGAAATGTTTTTCATCAGTGAAAAACATAGCGCGAAATCGCGCGTTTGCCAGCCGAAAATGGCGGTATAGATCAGGCGATGGCTCACCCCACACAGGAGACCCATCATGGACATGACTTATGGATTGTTGTCGCTTCTCGCCGCCCCGCCGCCGCAGATCGCCCTGAAAGGGAGCCTGGCGGAGGATGCCTATTATGCGCGTTTCGCAGAGAGCCCGCTTGCAAGGCTTTCGCGGTTCTTCGGGTCGAGGCACAGCGCAGGGGAAGGCTCGAGGCCCCTCTGTGCGCAATACCGGCGCGGCGCAGGGCCGTCCGCCGTCATGACCCGAGGGCCGTTCTAGGCCACGCGCGGGTCATCATGCCGGCACGGGTCGCAATCGCCCCGTCCGGTTCCTGCCGTTTCAGCCGATCAGGGCTGCCGTCGCGATCAGCGCCAGTGCGCTCATGGCTGCGAGGCTGAGGAGGCCGATCTGCCAAAGGCGGGCGGTCTCCGCTTCGCGGGTTCTGGCGATGGCGATGGCCCGGGGCTTGCTGTTCTGTCTGTTCATCGGCTCTACCTTGACGATTGCCGTTGAGGAAAAACATGCCGTCTCGATGCGGCAATCCGGTTCGACGTCATGTCCATCCCGCGACGGATGCCGGCATCGAACCAGAATGACTACGGCACCTTAACAATAGCTGAATTATGGCGGAAAGCTTGTAAAAACCGCGATGCATCACGGATTTTTGTGCTGCGCACCAGCGCGTTGCGGCTCAGACGCTCTCGCCGGCGGCATGGCCGGAGGCCCAGGCCCACTGGAAGTTATAGCCGCCGAGCCAGCCGGTGACATCGACGCATTCGCCGATGAAGTAGAGACCCGGCACGGCCTTGGCCATCATGGTCCTGGAATCCAGTTCGCCGACATCGACGCCACCGAGCGTGACCTCTGCCGTGCGATAGCCCTCCGACCCCGCCGGCTTGATGATCCAGCCGTGGAGAAAGGCCCCAACCGCCTCCAGCGCCTTGTCGGAGAGGTCGGCCAGCGGTTTTTCGAGCTTCTGGCGTTCGGCGACATATTGCGCCAGCCGTTTGGGCAGGTGCTGGGAGAGCACGGTCTGGACGGCCTGACGACCGTTCTGCCGTTTGGTCGCCTTGAGCAGTCCGGCGAAATCCACCTCCGGCATCAGCGACAGCGTGATTTCGTCGCCCTCGCGCCAATAGCTCGAGATCTGCAGGATGGCGGGACCGGACAGGCCGCGATGGGTAAACAGCAGCGCCTCGCGAAAGGCCGTCTTGCCGTGGGCCACCTCGGCATCGACGGCAACGCCGGCAAGCGGCGCAAGCTCGGCCAGAAGCGTCGGATCGAGGGTCAGCGGCACGAGCCCCGGCCGCGTTTCGGTGACGGAAAGACCAAACTGCTCGGCGATGCGGTAGGCCAGACCGGTCGCGCCCATTTTCGGGATCGACTTGCCGCCGGTCGCGATCACCAGCACGTTTGCCCGGATCTCGCCGTCTGAGGTCTGCAGCCGAAAGCCCGTCTCGTTTCGCTCGAGGGCTTCCATCTCCACGCCGAGCCGCATGTCGACGCCGCCGGCGCGCATCTCTTCCAGCAGCATGCGGATGATGTCCTTGGCGCTGTCGTCACAGAACAGCTGGCCCAGCGTCTTTTCATGCCAGGCGATCCCGTGCCTGTCGACCATGGCGATGAAGTCGGCCGGCGTGTAGCGGGCCAGCGCCGACTTCATGAAATGCCGATTGCCGGACAGATAGTTCTTCGGGCCGGCATGGATATTGGTGAAGTTGCAGCGGCCGCCGCCGGAAATGCGGATCTTTTCGCCTGGCGCCCGGGCATGGTCGATGAGCACCACGGAACGGCCGCGACGGCCGGCCGTCAGGGCACACATCATGCCCGCAGCTCCCGCTCCTATGACAGCAACATCAAATATAGGCGCCAATTTTCAGCATCCTGCGACAAAGAATGCCTGTGTTTTCGATCGATCAGGCAAAGTCAATGGCGTTTCCCCCCTCGCCAATTGCCGAAGTCGGGTTATGATGCTGCCATCAACAACCAAACCGGTGAGACATGCCTCCGAAGAAGAATATGCTCAGACCCCAAGGCGCAGCGTCGAAAAAGGCGAGCATTCCTCCGGACCCCAAGTTCACCCGTGGCGTCAAATCGTGGAAAGAGGCGACGGCCTGGCTGCGCGCCCGCGGGATCGAGGACATCGAGTGCATCACCCCCGACTTGGCCGGGGTTCCGCGCGGCAAGATGATGCCGTCGTCGAAGTTTACTGGCGACACCTCGCTGGCGCTGCCCTCGGCGCTCTACCGCCACACGATCTCCGGCGAATATCCGGAAGAGACCGGCAACTTCCGCTATGAGCCGCGCGACAGCGACCTGAAACTGGTCCCCGATCTGTCGACGCTGTCGGTCGTGCCGTGGGAAACGGATCCGACCGCGCAGGTGATCTGCGACATCGTCAATTCCGATGGCGAGAACGTCTCCTACACCCCGCGCAACGTCCTGAAAAACGTCCTGAAGCTCTATGACGCCAAGGGCTGGCGCCCGGTCGTGGCGCCGGAGATCGAGTTCTATCTCGTCGCCATGAACGACGACCCGGACTATCCGCTGCATCCGCCGAAGGGCCGTTCCGGCCGCTCCATCCTCGGCGGCCAGGGGTATTCGATCGCCGGCATCAACGAGTTCGACGAACTGATCGACGACATCTACCATTTCTCGGAAAAGCAGGGCCTCGAGATCGACACCCTGATCCACGAGGAAGGTCCGGCACAGCTCGAGATCAACCTGCGCCACGGCAATCCGATCGAACTGGCCGACCAGGTCTTCCTGTTCAAGCGCACGATCCGCGAGGCCGCCCTGAAGCACGGCATCTACGCCACCTTCATGGCGAAGCCCATGCAGGGCCAGCCGGGCTCGGCCATGCACATCCACCAGTCGGTGGTCGATGCCGACACCGGCAAGAACATCTTCTCCAACCCCGACGGTTCGCCGTCGAAGGAGTTCTTCCACTTCATCGGCGGCATGCAGGCCTATGTGCCGAAGACGCTGGTGATGATGGCGCCCTATGTGAACTCCTATCGTCGCCTCACCCCCGACATGTCGGCTCCGGTCAACAATGCCTGGGGTTACGACAACCGCACCACCGCGTTCCGCGTGCCGGTCTCCGACGCCCGCGCCCGGCGCGTCGAAAACCGTCTGCCGAGTTCGGACGCCAATCCCTATCTGGCGCTCGCAGCCTCGCTTGCCTGCGGTTATCTCGGCATCATCAAGCAGGTCGAGCCGACGGCGGCCTCGGAGGGAACGGCCAATGAGGGATCGGTCGATCTGCCGCGCGGCCTGCTCGAGGCCGTGTCGCTGCTCGAATCCGATCCGGCGCTCGGCGAAGTGCTGAGCGAGGAGTTCATCGGCCTCTATGCCGGCGTCAAGCGCGGGGAATTCGAGACCTTCATGCAGGTGATCAGCCCCTGGGAACGCGAGTTCCTGCTGCTCAACGTGTGATCGCAAGGAGCGTCCCATGGCCTGGCAAAGCCCGATTGCACCGGGGATCTCCTGGTATCAATCCACCGTGTCCGAACGGCCGGAATATCCGGCGCTCGATGGCTCGAAGAGCGTGGACGTCGCCGTCATCGGCGGCGGCTGCACCGGTCTGCAGGCCGCCTACAATCTCGCCAAATCGGGTGTTTCGGTCGTGCTCATCGAAGGCTGCCGCATCGGTGACGGCGGCTCCGGCCGCAATGGCGGCCAGATGGGCACCGGCCAGCGCTGGTACCCGGAGGAGATGGAAGCGGAACTCGGCTACGAGCGCTCCAGGGCGCTGTTCGATCTTGCCGAAAACGCCAAGAAATACGTGCTTGCCTTTGTCGACGAGCACGGCATCGACATGGAGTTCATGCCCGGCCAGATGAATGTCAGCCACAAGCCGGGGCACGACAAGGACTACCAGCGCACGGTCGAGATCGCGGCCACCCGCTACGGCTATCCGCACCTGGCCTATATGGACGGCAAGGAAACGGCCGAACGCGTCGGCTCGAAGCGCTTCTTCTGCGGCGTGCGCGACAGCGGCACGGGCCATATCCATCCGCTGAAGCTCGCCGTCGGTCTGGCGAAGGCGGCAGCCCTTGCCGGCGCCGCCATTCACGAGATGACCCCGGCGAAATCGATCCGCCAGCAGACGGGCACGGCCGGCACCCGCACCGTGATCGAGACGCCGACCGGCACGATCACGGCGGACAAGGTGCTGATCGCCACCAATGCCTATATCGGCAATCTGGAGCCGGTGACGGCCGCCCATGTCATGCCGATCCGCTCCTTCATCGGCGCCACCGTGCCGCTCGACAGGTTCCCGTCGGTCATTCCGGGCAAGGAATCGCTCGCCGATTCGCGCTTCGTCGTGCGCTACTGGCGCAAGACCCGCGACGATCGGCTGCTGTTCGGCGGGCGCGAGGCCTATACCGCCGACAGCCCGAGCGACATTTCCACCCATATCCGCCGGCAGATTGCCGAGATCTATCCGGAGCTCAAGGACATCGAGATTACCCATTCCTGGGGCGGCTCGGTCGGCATCACCTTGCCGCGCAAGATCTTTGCCCGCGAGGTCATGCCCGGCGTCACCTCGATCGGCGGCTATTCCGGCCACGGCGTGATGCTGTCCAACTATTGCGGCAAGCTCTATGCCGACAGCGTGACCGGCAAGGGTCGCGAACTCGACCATCTGCTCGATCTCAACATCCCGCCCTTCCCCGGCGGCGCGAAGCTCCGCAGCCCGCTGCTGTTCCTCGCGCTCACCTGGTACGCGCTGAGGGACAGGCTGTAGTCTGATTTCTGGTCCGGCGGGTGCGGTTTTCGCACCTGCCCACTGGCTTTTTTAAATCGATTAGATTACATCTGTCTTCAGTGTTTTCGATCGAGAGAAGCCCGAATGAGCAGCCAGATCATCCCCGTCGAGCCGTTTGACTATGTCGTCTTCGGCGGCACCGGCGATCTTGCGGAGCGCAAGCTCCTTCCCGCCCTGTATCACCGCCAGCTCGCCGGCCAGCTGACCGAGCCAACCCGGATCATCGGCGCCTCGCGCACCCCGATGAGCGACGACGAGTATCGCCAGTTCGCCACCAATGCGCTGAAGGAGCATCTGAAGGAAGGCGAGTTCGCCGAGGACGAGGTGGCGAAGTTCTGCGCCCGCATTCACTATGTCTCGGTCGACGCCAAGTCGCCGGAGGGCTGGGACAAGCTGAAGGCCCTGCTCGACGAGGGCAAGGACCTGGTGCGCGCCTTCTATCTCGCCGTCTCGCCGGCGATCTTCGGCGACATTGCCGAGAAGATCCGCGATTTCAAGCTGATCACCAAGTCGACCCGCATCGTCGTCGAAAAGCCGATCGGCCGCGATCTTGAATCCGCGCAGGTGCTCAACGACACCATCGGCAAGGTGTTCAAGGAAGAGCAGATCTTCCGCATCGACCACTATCTCGGCAAGGAGACGGTGCAGAACCTGATGGCGCTGCGCTTTGCCAATGCGCTCTACGAGCCCTTGTGGAACTCCGCCCATATCGACCACGTGCAGATCACGGTCGCCGAATCCGTCGGGCTCGAGGGCCGCGTCAGCTATTACGACAAGGCCGGCGCGCTCCGCGACATGGTGCAGAACCACATCCTGCAGCTGCTTTGCCTCGTCGCCATGGAAGCCCCCAATTCCATGGAGGCGGAAAGCGTGCGCGACGAGAAGCTGAAAGTTCTGCGCTCGCTGAAGCCGATCACCAACGGCAATATCGAAAAGCTTACCGTGCGCGGCCAGTACAAGGCCGGTGCCTCGGCCGGCGGCCCGGTCAAGGGCTATACGGAAGAGCTCGGCGGGCCGTCCGACACCGAAACCTTCGTCGCCATCAAGGCCGAGATCGCCAACTGGCGCTGGGCGGGCGTGCCCTTCTACCTGCGCACCGGCAAGCGGCTCGCCTCGCGCGTCTCCGAAATCGTCGTCTCGTTCAAGCCGATCCCACATTCGATCTTCGATGACGGCGCCGGCCGCATCGAAGCCAACAAGCTGGTCATCCGGCTGCAGCCCGACGAGGGCGTCAAGCAGTGGCTGATGATCAAGGATCCCGGCCCGGGCGGCATGCGCCTGCGCCACGTCTCGCTCGACATGAGCTTCGCCCAGGCCTTCGACGCACGCAATGCCGACGCCTATGAGCGCCTGCTGATGGACGTCATCCGCTCCAACCAGACGCTGTTCATGCGCCGCGACGAGGTCGAGGCCGCCTGGCGCTGGGTCGACCCGATCCTCAAGGGCTGGGAGGAGACCGGGCAGAAGACGCAAGGCTATACCGCCGGCACCTGGGGCCCGAGCCAGGCGATCGCGCTGATCGAGCGCGACGGCCGAACCTGGCACGAAGCGGACTAGGACGCGTCAATCATGGCTCACAGGATGCACCAGTTCGACACCCGCGCCGCCCTTGCCGATGCATTGGCCGACCGTGTCGCCGCCGGCCTTCAGGCGGCAATTGCCGCCCGGGGCGGCGCCTCGCTTGCGCTGTCCGGCGGCTCGACGCCGAAACTCTTCTTCGAGACCCTCTCCACCCGCGACATCGCCTGGGACCGGGTCACCGTCACGCTGGTCGACGAGCGCTTCGTGCCCGCCGACCATCCCCGCTCGAACCATCTGCTGGTGTCGACCCACCTCCTGAAGGACAAGGCGGCATCGGCGCGTTTCGTGCCGCTCTACCAGGCGGCCGGCGATGCCGAAGAGGCCGCGGCAATCGCAACACGGGAGACGGCCGATCTCGGCCGGCCCTTTGACGTCGTCATCCTCGGCTTGGGCAATGACGGCCACACCGCCTCGTTCTTTCCCGGCGGCGACCATCTGGTCGAGGCGCTGGATCTCGCCACCCCGCGCCGGGTCATGACCATGCAGGCGGAGGGCGCCGGCGAACCGCGCCTGACCTTCTCGTTTGCCGCCCTTCACGATGCCCGCCTGCTCGTTCTCCACATCGAAGGTGCGGAGAAGATGGCGGTGCTCGAACAGGCGCTGGCCGGCGGCGACGAGGCGGCAATGCCCATCCGCGCCGTGCTTGAACGGGCGGCCACCGCGCCCGACATCTACTGGGCGCCCTGATACCCGGCGAGACAACTCGCCCAGCGCCGCCCCGATCCGCGGGACGGCGATTGCCACGCCCGCCGGTGGCGGGCTCGTTGAGCGTGCCGGGCCGCATGGCAGCCGAGGCGCGCCTCTCTTGAAGGAGTGACATCCGATGTCCGCAGACAGCCGTATCGAAGCCATCACCCGCCGCCTCGTCGAACGCTCGAAGCCGAGCCGCGAAGCCTATCTCGATCGCGTGCGCGCCCAGATCGGCCGCGGCGTCCACCGGTCCGTGCTCTCCTGCGGCAACCTTGCCCACGGCTTTGCCGCCTGTTCCGTCGGGGACAAGGCGGCGCTGGCCGGCGACCAGATCCCCAATCTCGGCATCATCACCGCCTATAACGACATGCTCTCGGCGCATCAGCCGTTCGAGACCTTTCCGGCGCTGATCCGGCAGGCGGCCGCCGAAGCGGGCGGCGTCGCCCAGGTGGCCGGCGGCGTGCCGGCCATGTGCGACGGCGTCACCCAGGGCCAGCCCGGCATGGAGCTGTCGCTGTTCTCGCGCGACGTGATTGCCATGGCCGCCGGCATCGGCCTGTCCCACAACATGTTCGACGCCGCCGTCTTCCTCGGCGTCTGCGACAAGATCGTGCCGGGCCTGGTGATTGCGGCGCTGACCTTCGGCCACCTGCCGTCCGTCTTCATCCCGGCCGGGCCGATGACCACCGGGCTTCCCAATGACGAGAAATCGCGCATCCGCCAGCTCTATGCCGAGGGCAAGGTCGGCCGCGCCGAACTCTTGGAAGCCGAATCCAAATCCTATCACGGTCCCGGCACCTGCACCTTCTACGGCACCGCCAATTCCAACCAGATGCTGATGGAGATCATGGGCTTCCACATGCCCGGCGCCTCCTTCATCAACCCGAACACCCCGCTGCGCGACGCGCTGACGAAGGAAGCAGCCAAGCGGGCGCTCGCCATCACCGCCCAGGGCAATGATTTCACGCCGGCCGGCGAGATGATCGACGAGCGATCGATCGTCAACGGCGTGGTCGGCCTGCACGCGACCGGCGGCTCCACCAACCACACCCTGCACCTGATCGCCATGGCGCGCGCCGCCGGCATCCATCTCACCTGGCAGGACATTTCGGACCTCTCCGACGTCGTGCCGCTGCTCGCCCGCGTCTATCCCAACGGGCTTGCCGACGTGAACCATTTCCACGCCGCCGGCGGCATGGGCTTCCTGATCAAGCAGTTGCTGAAGGCCGGCTACCTGCATGACGACGTGCGCACCGTCTACGGCCAGGGCCTTGCCGCCTACACGATCGAGCCGCAGCTCGGGGCTGACGGCAGCGTCGTGCGCCAGGCTTCGCCGGACGAGAGCGCGGATCCCAAGGTCCTCGCCCGCATCGAGGCGCCGTTCCAGCCGAATGGCGGGTTGAAGATGCTCACCGGCAATCTCGGCAAAGCGGTGATCAAGGTCTCGGCGGTGAAGCCCGAGCGGCACGTGGTGGAAGCACCCGCCATCGTCTTCAACGACCAGCAGGAGCTGCAGGACGCCTTCAAGGCGGGCAAGCTCGAGCGCGATTTCGTCGCCGTCGTGCGTTTCCAGGGGCCGAAGTCAAACGGCATGCCCGAGTTGCACCGGCTCACCCCACCGCTCGGCGTGTTGCAGGACCGCGGCTTCAAGGTGGCACTCGTCACCGACGGCCGCATGTCCGGCGCATCGGGCAAGGTCCCGGCCGCCATTCATGTGACGCCGGAGGCCGTCGACGGCGGGCCGATTGCGCGCATCAAGGACGGCGATCTGATCCGTCTCGACGCCATTGCCGGCACGCTGGAAGTGCTCACCGACGCCGCCGAATTCGCCGCGCGTCCGGCAACCGTCATCGACCTTTCCGCCAACGAATTCGGCATGGGCCGCGAACTCTTCGCACCGCTCCGCCGCATCGCCGGCCCCGCAGACCAGGGCGCCAGCGTCCTCTACTAGGTCACTTCGGCACCGCAACCCGCGGCCTGGTGGCACTGCCGCCAACGGACAATCTCCCCCCTTGAGGGGGAGATGTCGGCGTCGCCGACAGAGGGGGGTCGACGACGCACACCCCCGGGTGCCCCCCGACATCCCGCCACAAACTCTCCCGTCAAGCGGAAGTGCCTCGCCCCCTAAGCCTCGCGGTATCCCACCTTGTCCCAAGGCCTCGCGGCAACCGGCCATACCCCAAGCCTCGTGGCATGAGCCATACCCCCCTCTGCCCTGCCGGGCATCTCCCCCTCAAGGGGGGAGATCGATCCGCGGCGCTGTCCTGCCCACCGGACACCTCGCCCCCAAACCATTGGCGAACCGCCCATCTTCGGTGAGCCCACCGCCGACCTCCACTAGGCAGGCCCCCTTCCTCGGCCATCCCGGCAATCGCCGCGAGGCCGCCGCTGCCGCCCGCGGGCAACTCCGTGAGGCCGCCGCGACGCTGGCGGGCAATCTCCCCCCTTGAGGGGGAGATGTCGGCGTAGCCGACAGAGGGGGGTAACCACCGCCGCGAGGCGTGAGCCGCCCCCCTCTGCCCTGCCGGGCATCTCCCCCTCAAGGGGGGAGATCG